>Ga0172378_10005042_pt1 | contig 12333 bp, 9 predicted proteins | sample GrowelOW332metaG_FD_119755 | JGI IMG/M metagenome (GOLD analysis project Ga0172378, IMG submission 119755) | Groundwater microbial communities from an aquifer near a municipal landfill in Southern Ontario, Canada - Pumphouse #3_1 metaG | ecosystem: Environmental > Aquatic > Deep subsurface >...
GCCCGCATAGAATCCGTAATAAGGATAATATTTTCCGGCTTTTTGCATTTGTAGACAAGGCGCTGTGCCATCGGTTGTGAGTGGACATTGTCCGTAATGATTTCGCAGTTTGCCGTTGTATCAAGTGCCGCACCAACAACACCTGGCGCGCGATGATGAAAAGGGTCCATTCCGTTAAAAAGATGCGTAATATGCTGTATACCATGCAGCGTTATTGCTTTTACAGCTGTTGAATAGTCCGCAGAACTGTGTCCTATCGAAACGATGATATGATTCTTCTGGCATGCCTCAACGAAATCATAGTTATCTAATTGTTCCGGTGCAATCGTAACAATCCTGATTATGTCTTTGTATGCTTCAATCTTCGCAAAATCTGCCTTCACAATATTCGTTGCCGCCTGCGCACCCTTTCGCGCTTCACTGATAAACGGCCCTTCCATATGACAGCCCAGAATCTGTGCACCTTCATCTGACTTCATTGCCTGACGAATACGTTCAAAGCTTTGATAAATTTTAGGAAAATCATACGTCATTGTTGTTGGCAAAAAGGCTGTTACACCGGTTTCCGCCTGACTTTGTCGTATCACAGAAAGTGCCTGTGGATTATCATCCATCGTATCTGCCCCACCACAGCCATGAATATGTATATTGATAAACCCCGGTGCTGTATAGCGCCCGTCTGCATCCAGCACTTCATCACACTCGATTGGCCGGAAAAGTTTTTCCGGCACAATCCCTTCTATTTTTTCTCCATAAATAAGGACATATCCCGTAAGAACCCGATCGGTCAACACAATTCTGCTATTCGTAATTGCTTTCATCTGTTACATCTCCATTTCTTTATGAGCCGCTATTTTACAGAAAAGAACTGTTGCAAAGATTCGCAGCAGTCCTTTTCTTCTTCATGTATTATACTACTTATTTCTTGTCACGTTTTACTAATGCCTTCATTTCATTGGCAATGAGTTCAGCTCTTGTCCCAACGATAACCTGCACGATTGAACCCTTTTTGATAACACCCTTAACTCCAAGCGCTTTAAGTGCTGCATCGTCAACTTTATCCGCATCTTTTACCGTAAGGCGCAGACGCGTAATACAAGACTGCACACTTTCAAGATTTTCTGTACCACCGAGCTTTTCTGTAAGTTGAACGGTATACTCGCTCATATTTGTATCATCAGCAATCGCGATTTCTTCATCGTAGCGCCCAATCGTCGGAATATCAAACCGGCGAATCGCCCAGCTGAAAAGCACATAGTAAATAACTGCAAATACAAGGCCAATTGGAATAATCAGAATTGGCTTCGTTGCAAGACCCCAATTCAACACATAGTCAATAAAACCCGCAGAAAAACCAAAACCATGCAAAATGCCAAAACTATACGCAATTGAAAGTGCCAATCCTGTCAGAATTGCATGTATCACATAAAGTGCCGGTGCAAGAAACATAAACATAAACTCGATTGGCTCCGTTATACCTGTCAAAAATGCCGTAAAGGCCACCGAGACAAGTACCCCGCCAACCTTACTGCGATTTTCCGGCTTCGCTGCCCTGTACATTGCCAGAGCAACCGCTGGCATTGCAAACATAAAGATAATATAAAACCCACCCATAAACATCCCTGCGTGCGGATCTCCAGCAAAGAAACGATTGAGATCGCCTGTCGCCACAACACCAGCCGGTGTTGTGTATTCGCCAAAAACAAACCAGATAAAACTATTTAATATATGATGTAATCCAAGCGGAATCAAAAGCCGGTTGAGTACGCCATAAACAAATGTACCAACAATCCCCGCCCCGATGATCCATTCACCGATTGCATGGATTACTGCCTGACATGGTCCCCAGATCACACCAAAAATACCAGCAAGAACAATTGATGTGAGCGCTGTAACAATTGGTATAAACCGCCGCCCGCCAAAGAATCCAAGAAACTCCGGCAGCTTGATATCATAAAAACGATTATAAAGATACCCTGCTTCAATACCACTAATAATACCTGCAAGAACACTCATATTGAGGTCCTTGTTAATGGCTTTAAGCCCTGCCGTAAGAATCAAATAACCAATAGCTCCGGCAAGACCCGCTGCCCCATTATTATCCTTTGCCAGGCCTACAGCAATACCAATTGCAAAGATGAGTGCCAGATTATCAAATACCGCGCCTCCTGCTTTTGTAATAAAAGGAATATTAAGCAGATCTGGTGCACCAAAGCGCAGAAGAAGTGCCGCTGCCGGTAATACTGCAATCGGCAGCATGAGTGCCTTACCTATACTTTGTAATTTCGCAAACCAATTTCCCATCTTACTATTTCCCCCTTATTTTTATTTTTTGTGAAGCCCGCTCACTGCAAAACTTCACAAAAATTCTGACCAAATTATTTATTCTTCGGTAAAAGGGCTGCTGCTTCCTTGTCTACAATTACGATGACATCCTGGTGAAGCTGCAAAATCGAAGCTGGTGCATCCGGCCTGACTCCGCCGTAAATAGCCTTACGAATCGCCACTGCTTTATTCCTGCCATTAGCAAGCAAAATAACCTTTTTTGCAAGCATAATCGTTTTAATACCTATACTGATTGCATAGCTCGGCACATCCTTGGGATCATCGAAAAAACGAGCATTTGCCTGTATTGTCTCTTCATCAAGCTTCACCTTGTGCGTTGTTGCCTCAAACTTAATATCCGGTTCATTAAAACCAATATGCGCATTTTGCCCGATACCAAGGATTTGCAGATCAATCCCGCCCTTTTCCTCGATAAGACGATCATAATTTCTTCCTTCTTCTACGACATCTACAGGATTGCCATTCGGGATATGAATGTTTTTTTCTTTTATATTAATTTTATCAAAAAAGTTTTTGTGCATAAAATAATGGTAACTCTGCGGGTTTTCCGGTGACAAACCAATATACTCATCCAGGTTAAAACTTGTCGCTTCCGAAAAATCCAGACCAATTTGTTTATGTACCTCGACAAGATCCTGATACATTAACAATGGCGTACTTCCGGTTGCCAGTCCCAACACACTGTTCGGCTTCAAATAAAGCTGTCCTGCCACAATCCGGGCCGCAGCCTTACTCATTTGCTCATAAGAATCCGTAATAATAACACGCATTTTTCATCCTCCTAAAACCATTGCAGCCTTCATTACTGCAATATCCAATTATTTTTCTGCCCTTACCAGGCAGCAACTTTTTCCTACAACACTATGTTTTACACAAAACAACAACATATCTTCATTATTTTTTGCAATATTTTCATAATTTATATATTTTATCTATAAGCATCTCGCAAAAAACATATTGCAATCTTCAATACAACCTTTTTCTCTATTTTTTACCGCAGTAAATTAACTGCCAGCGCAGTCTTCTGCTTATTCTCTGCCGCTGTATCTTCCATTTTTTTGACAACCTGTGTATAAATAAGCTCCATAATAAAAAACTGTGCCATCTTTGCCGAAATTGATCCCGTTTCAAGCAATGATTCCTGCGCTTCATAAAGGATACAAATATCTGCCAGATTACACAACTTTGCCTGTGGATTTGCTGTAATTGCAATAAGGCTCGCACCGTTCTTTTTCGCCAGACTTGCTGTTCGCAAAATCTCCGGTGATGTCCCCGAATGAGATATCGCGACTACCACATCCTCTTTTTTACTAAGCGATGCCATAATTACCATACGATGACTATTATCATACCCCTGACATTCCATTCCGATACGGTAAAATTTATAAGCTGAGTCCTGTGCGATAAATCCAGAGTTACCCAGTCCGATAAAATGAAGCCGCTCGGCTGCCTGCATGACTTGCGCTGTCCGCTCAATCTTATCGTTATCCAGCAGTTCCATTGTTTTTTCCAGCGTCCCGATGTTGATATCAAGCAGTTTACGCGCAGTGACAATTGCCGATTCATCCTTGACTATATTGCGATTAATGATATAGCGTCTTGTACTCAATGTCATTTCTTCTGTCAGTGCCAGTTTAAAAGACTGCAAGTTCTTGTAGCCCATCTTTTTAACAAACCGCGTAATCGTAGACTCCCCTACGCCACTATGAACAGCGAGCGTTGCAATTGGTGTATGTGATACAATCTGTGCATGCTTTCTGATATATGCAATCAAAAGCTTATCCGCTTTTGATGCCTTAAAAGCCGGATTTTCTAATTGCTCCAATATTCCCATACAGAGATCCCTCCTTCCTACTGTAAATTCATTACATTATTTTTCCTGTTTTTGGCGAAAATTATAAAGTGCTCCCAACATGCCTGCTTCGTTTTGCAGCATAGAAAAAACAATCTTTGTTTTTTCAAATATACTTGGAATAAGCTGCTTACTAAGTGCTGTCTTGATTTTTGGCTCTAAAAGCTTCGCCTGTGCCATAATGCCACCCCCCAGAATAATAACTTCCGGATTCAATACATAACAAACATTTGCTATACCAATTGCCAATCGTTCCATAATGATGTCAATTGCCTCAATTGTCTCTCTGTCACCATCTGCCGCCCAGGCAAAAATCTTTCTCCCATCAAGCGTTTCAGCCGGGATTCCTTTTCGTGCTGCAATTTCTTTTACAAGACTTGTTGTTGAAGCACGATCTTCAAACTTTCCGCCACCAGGAATATGCATATAGCCGATCTCGCCGGCACTATTGCTTGCTCCATGGAACAAATGCCCGTCAAGAATCACACAGCCGCCAATACCTGTGCCTACAGTAAGACAGCAAACTGATTTTGCTCCTTTGCCTGCACCAAGCCAGACTTCACCAAGTCCGGCACAATTCACATCATTTTCTACTGTACAGAAAAGACCGCATGCTGCTTCAATTTCCGCCTTTACCTTCGTGCCCGTATAACCCGGAATATTATTAGGTGTAGCATAGATAATTTCGCCCTTCTCCGGATCAACGATTCCCGCTGTCGAGATTGCAACGCCGGAAAACTTCACTGTAGTCTTTTGCATATAGTCCCTGATAATCTTCTTCACCTTTACAAGAATCCCGGCTCCGCCTGTTTTCAATGCTTCTGCCGGCATTTCTCCTTTATCAATAAAAACACCGTTTTCATCTGCAACACCATGCTTTATAGAGGTACCTCCGATATCGATGCAAATATACTGCCTCATCTCTGCTTTCCCACCTTTTTTTATGATATTGCTGCAGCAAACTTTGCTGTAATAAGCTGTGGCCGTGTGATTGCTGATCCAACAATTGCTGCATACGCCCCCGCCTGCATGACCTCTGTTACATCTTGCGGACAATTGATTTTCCCCTCAGCAAAGATGGGTACGCTTATCGTTTTTACAAGATGTCCGACAAGCTCAACATCCGGACCATCAATATGCTTTGAGTAGCTTGTGTAGCCAGCCATCGTTGTCGATAAGGCATCTGCACCCGCTGCTGCTGCTTTTACACCATCCTCATACGTAGAAATGTCTGCGAGTACGAGAACTCCGGCTTCATGTACACGCTCTACAAGGTCTTCTACCTTTTCACCCTGCGGTCTTGCCCGATCCGTCATATCGATTGCAATCATTTCACAATGTGTCATAAGCAATTCTTCTACCTCACGCATCGTTGCCGTAATATAGATTTCCGAATCCTTATAGTTTCTTTTGATAAGCCCAATAACCGGCAGACCTGTCACTTTTTTAATTTCAACAATATCGTCCACACTCTGCGCCCTGATTGCCACCGCACCGCCTTCCTTTGCGGCACGCGCCATGCGTCCCATAATAAAAGGGCTGTGCAATGGTTCATCCGGCAACGCCTGACACGATACAATAAGTTTTCCTTTTACTTCTTCTAACAACTCAGTCACTCCTCTTGTTTCTTAGAACATTCAACTTGTAAACCAATGTACTAATTTTTACCGTTTATATTCATTCCATACGATACGATTTCGCCTATTTATTTTTTATATGGCTTTACGGTTGTTGGAACCGTCGTCCAGTCAAGCATGTTCACAGCAATCCCTTGCTTTCCAGCCCAGGCAGCTGCAATTCCGGCGGCTTCACCGATGGTCATGCAAGTTGGCTGTATACGCATAGATGCCTGCAAGATGAAGGTTGTCGAGATACATCTTCCTGCAACAAGCAAATTATCGATTTCTTCTGTAACCAGTGATCGATAAGGAATTTCGTAGTATTCACCCTCTGCCAGATATTCGCCAACTTTTTCACCATGTGCATCAATATACCATGCTGTGCATACAACTGCATCATCAAAACGGCTTCGTCCATAATAGTCTGCCTCTGTCATTTGATATTTCCCAACAATGCGAAATGACTCACGCGCCCCCAGCATCACAGGTTCGCGACTGATATAGGCATGCTCAAATCCCGGCATATGACGAATCAAAAACGAACTTATCCGCTGCATCATTGCCCGCCCGCATGTGACTGCCTCACTGCGATCAACTGCTTTTGTCGCCTTATAACGAACGGGAATCTCCGGACAATTCATCGACATACATCCTGATTTCCCCAGTATCGTAAACGCCTGAAAATACTCAATATCTTCTAATGTAAGCTCGCCATCTTCATAGCCCTTCACAAAAAGCGGCTCTAAAGTATACTTGATATCACGATGACGGGCCATGGCAATTTCAAAATAAGGTGGTAACGTCTTGCACCATGTATCGCCGATACTTTGTGTATAGGCACAGAGCCGGTCAAGATCAATGCCACCCATCTCGAAACGAAAAGTCATCGGCTGATTATTACCTGTTTTTTCATAGCCGCGCTCAACCCTGACCCCGGCAAGACGTGAAAGAACTGCATCACCTGTACTGTCAATAAAAGTGTTTGCCTTTATGGCAGCAAGCCCTTCAATCGTATTAATAATAATATAACGGATATTGCCTTTCTCCACTTTTGTATCGATAAGATCTGCATCGTAGAGTATTCTTCCACCCGCCTTTGTAAGCAGTTTTTCATAGATAAAAACCAGTTTTTCCGGATTGAACCAGCCAAATGAGGTTGTACCATCTTCCATTGCAATACCTTCATGCTTCATGCAATGCTTGATTTCTACAATCCAGGGTGTATCGCTGTTTGGTGCAAAAGTCGGCATGAACGGCAAAACAAGTCCGAGCGTCTGTGACCCGCCCAGACTGATACTTTTTTCCACCAGAATTGTTGATTGTCCGCCGCGCTGCGCCATTACGGCTGCCGGAACACCAGCTGTTCCGCCACCGCACACACAGCAATCCACATCATACAAAACGGGAATATCCTTCTCAGCATATCGTAGGGTTTGCATAAAATCATCCTTTCATTTTGCTGCAATAACAAGTATCTTCTCTACTGAATCAATCTGATTCATTTCCATATCCACAACTGCCATAACCTGTTCCTCACCAGCAAGACCAGACATATCAAGCTGCTTTTCTCCATAAAAAAGATAGAGCTGCGGCAGCTGCCCGCCTGTCGTTCCATAATCTGTATTCATGTCAATAAGTTCTTTCATATCTTTTATCAGATTTTCTTTATCCGCAAGAATTACTGCACATTCATTTTTTTGCAGACGAACGACACCGTCACGATCAAGCACCCGCAAAAAGCGAAATGTTTTCGTAAAGAAAATCAACTTTTTTGCCTGCTGTACACCCTCAAACACATGCCATTTCCCCACAGAAGCCAACAATGACACTTGTTCCTGCGGCAATCGCATTGAGTCTGCTGCGATCTGACTCAGACTGCTGTCATCAAGACTTTTCTTGGCAATATCTTTCGTTCGAAGCTCCGTTGCTCCTGTAGCAATCGCCCTCAGGATATTAGCATGCTTATCAATTTCAATAGCAATTTCCACCGTCGCTTCACTGGCTCCGGACTGAATAACACGATCAAATACAGCTCTGCGAATCGATCGAATATCATCATCGCCCGGATTTACAACCGTCCGTTCAACGACTTCACGTACCATAGCAAGTGCTACTCCAATGGTTGAGATAAACGGCGCGTTCTTTGCAATGCGCCACTTATAACCCATGTTCTCGCCAAGGTAAGGTACAAGCACACCACCGCTCCCACCGCCGCCGACAAGGCTGATAATATTGGGTGTAAGCTTATAATCCTGTATGAGCGACTCGACAACAGCGCCTACTTTGCCGGCAGCAATATCCATTGCCTGCTTTGCAGCCTCTTCCACCGTTATTCCCAATTGATCTGCAAGCGGCTGCCATGCTTTAATAGAAGCTTCCTTATTACCACGAGCATAATCCTTTTCCGGTACGGTTCCAAGAATATTCGCTGCACCGGCAAGTGTAAGCGAATAGCTTTTTCCGTTTATACATTCAACAATCGCAAAATCCGCTTCATCTTCCGGTCGTGGCGCAATAAGCCGGAGCACCGGCTGTTCCATATCTGCCGTTTCAGCAAAAGCTTCATATTTTTTCCCGGCAATATGGGCGCTGCGCGGTCCTACGTCGCTGATTTTTCCATCGCTCACCTTAATCATACTACCACCGGCAATACCAAGAGTCCTCACATCCAGCGAATTCAAATACGTCTTATGACCGCCAACCTGTGCATACTTTATCATAACTTTACCATTTTTAATGGCCGATATATCGGTTGACGTGCCACCGACTTCAAAAAAAATACCATCTGATATTTTTTCATACATAAGTGCTCCGGCAACACCGGCTGCCAGGCCCGAAAGCATCGTAAGTATCGGGCGCTTACGCACCTCATCCACCGTCATCACGCCGCCATCGCAACGCATAATCATCAATGGTGATTGGATGCCCGACTGCTTTACACAGTTCTCTGTCATATTTGCTGTTTCCATCATCTTTGGAATCAAACTGCCATTAACGACAGCGGTCCGTGTACGCACCTTGAGTCCGTAAAGTTGCGATACCTCATGTCCACCCGTAGCATACATGCCTTTTTCTTTTGCAAGATCAATAACGGTACATTCATTTGTTGGATCATCCACGCCAAAGGACTCCGATGCCACAATAACTTCAGCTCCGTCTGCCTTCATTTCTTCCAAAAATGCTGCAATCTTATCCTTCACCAGTGCCGCATCCTGCGTTTCAATATAGCGATGGACCGTATGAAGATATTTTCCTTTTGCCAGTGGAATATTACCGACATCACTATCACTTTTTACTCGTGAAGACTCGATGCCACTGCCCATCCCCATGACACCGACTTTTGCTACATCGCCTTCAAGCAGTGCATTCGTTGCCTGCGTCGTTCCATGTGCAATGAACACAACTTCTTCCGGTGCAATATGGTTTATTTCCAGCAATCGATGAATGATATCAATAATTCCTTTTGACACACCTTCTGCTGCATCATGTGTCGTTGCTATTTTTTCCTTCGCAATAATCTCATATGTACTATCATCAATTGCAACTGCATCTGTAAAAGTACCACCGACATCAATACCGATTCTAACTCTTCTCATAGTATTCTCCTCACTTTACCATTTTGTGAACACGACATACAGCAGCATGAGTACACACATTACCCATGTATACGGCAGCGTCATCCTGAGGACAGCACCAGGCTCTACATTCGCATAGTCTGAAATCCACACGTTGTGTGAGTTTGTCGGATCCGATATTACCTGAATATACCCCACCGCAAGGAATGCCCCTGCAACAACCATAACCGGAAGAATATTAAGTGATAATAAGAGCACTGCTATCCCTGAGCCCATACCAAAAAGATTGAGTGGCCCACGATAAAGCGCAATCGGCGACAATACTGCAAAAAAGATAAGTACGCCAATCGGTGACGATGGAACAATGGATTGAATAATTGGGTTTAAATAAGCCGATACAGCCGGATTCATTACTGCTGCAACAAGCATACCAATACCAACGAATAAGAATATAACTCCCGCAACATCCTTGATTCCTTCAATAATCGCCGCCGAAAAAATGCCAGTAATGCGCCGTGGATTCGTTATCACGATTGCAAACAAGGAAGCAATAATAAAGCCAAGAATTGCTGCTGCAACAGCATCTGCCATCCCTTTATCCGCGGCACCAAGTCCCCATATTCCTTTAATCGCAAATACGGTTACAAGCGGAATAACAGGTGTGATAAGTGCAAGTGCTGGAACCTTCTTCGGTTTGCTGTTTCCCGTCAAAGTTCCGGCTGCCCACATCGATACCTTACGTTCTGGTTTAACATTGATAAAAATAAATACGATCGCCATACCTACAGAAAGCAGCAAAGATGGCATATAATAGTTAATTGCCATCTCTCCACCAAACACTCCGATAAAAGTTCCATAGGCTGCCATATTTGCACTAAGACCCGCCTGGATTCCAAAAAGCAAAAGAGAAGAAACAACAACCGGCTTTATTCCAGCTGACATAAGAATTGGAATTGCAATTGATCCAATCATAATGACAGCTCCCAAACCACTCATCCCCAAAAAGACAAAGGCAACAGCCAGCGTTATTACAAAAGCAATCGGACGCGGACTATCCCCTGCCAGTTCCGCCGCCTTTTTAATAATAGAAGACGATATACCCGTCTTCATAATAACCTGCGCAAACATTGCACCGAAAACAACAACCATCATTGCACTTGACAGCATCGTTGCTCCTCCCAGAATTACCTTATTAATAATAGCAAGAAACGGCATGCCTGCGATAAGACAGACGACAATTGCCATAAGCGGCAATGCCAGAATTGTCGGCAATACCTTTGTAATCATAAACCCTGCAAAAACAAAAAACGCAACTAGAATTAATATCCCCTGAATCGTCATTTCTCTTTTCCTCCATTTAGTATTTTTTTAATATTCTATATTTCTTCTTTCTATCGATAAATATACCATATCCATTCTATAACTTCAATATTATTTCATTTTTTTGTTATAAATAAATAAAATCGCAATATAAATTACTATTTTTCGTACTTTATTTCATTATAGTTGTCAAAATAGAAACTGTTTTCTAAAATCTTTTTCATCAAGAATCTCTTATCATGAATAGTTCTGTGTTATAATATACCTATTAAAAAGGAGGAGATTATCTATGAAAGGCTCAGACATTCTCAAATGTGTTGATCATACGCTGTTAAAACCAACAACAACCTGGGCGGATATCCAAACGCTTTGCGAAGAAGCCATCATCTACAAGACAGCTTCTATTTGCATCCCTCCCTGCTATATAAAACGCATCCATGAAACCTACAGTGGTACTGTCAATATCTGCACAGTCATCGGCTTTCCACTCGGTTACGATACAACCACAGCCAAGCTCACTGGAACCAGACAGGCAATCAAGGACGGTGCCAATGAAATCGATATGGTCATCAACATCACCGATGTCAAGAATCATTACTATGATCTGGTCACAGAAGAAATCCGCACTTTGAAAAAGACCATTGGCAAAAAAATCCTTAAGGTCATCATTGAGACCTGCTATCTTACCACTGAAGAAAAACTTGCAGTGTGTCAGTCTGTTACGGAAGGCGGCGCAGATTTCATCAAGACATCCACTGGCTTCGGTACAAATGGCGCTATGCATGAAGACATCCTGCTTTTTAAAAAGAACATCGGTCCCAGCGTAAAGATTAAAGCAGCTGGCGGCATCCACACAATAGCTGACATGAAGCTTTTTATCGAAGAAGGCTGTTCACGTATTGGTGCCAGTGCTGCTGTAAATCTACTCAAGAATAAAACAGACGAAGAAATATAACCTTCCATTAAATAAAAAGAAACTACTGAATTTTAGTTTTTATAATAAATGTTGGGGTAAGCAAAAAATAAATTGCTTACCCCAACATATTTTTTTGCATGAAAATAAAGCATAAAGTGAATAACTCGTTGACAATAAACTTACGCTACCAATCGAAAGGAACTATCATTTATGCTTTATACTCCGTTTACTACATTTTTCTTAGACTTAGAAGACCTTTCTGAAGATCCTGATTAAATTCAATAGTTGCTCCCACGGAGGGAGCGACCCGCATCAAACTTATTTATCACCATGTGTAAATGATTTCAATCCACGCTCCCACGGAGGGAGCGACACATCACCAACAAATCAACTCCAAATCTAAAAAAATTTCAATCCACGCTCCCACGGAGGGAGCGACTTACCGTGTGTATCCATTAAGTCACCATCAAACTATTTCAATCCACGCTCCCACGGAGGGAGCGACTGTGGCGTAAAATCGCCGTGTGGGTTTAGTTTGAAATTTCAATCCACGCTCCCACGGAGAGAGCGACTTTAGCAGATAGATGTTTGGCATTTGATAGAAACATTTCAATCCACGCTCCCACGGAGGGAGCGACTGACGAGAAACGATCGAATATTATCGTCAGCAAGATTTCAATCCACGCTCCCACGGAGGGAGCGACA
>Ga0172378_10005043_pt1 | contig 12333 bp, 7 predicted proteins | sample GrowelOW332metaG_FD_119755 | JGI IMG/M metagenome (GOLD analysis project Ga0172378, IMG submission 119755) | Groundwater microbial communities from an aquifer near a municipal landfill in Southern Ontario, Canada - Pumphouse #3_1 metaG | ecosystem: Environmental > Aquatic > Deep subsurface >...
CACCCTCAACGTCTACAACTGGGGCGAATACATCTCGGTGGACGACGGCGGCGAGGGTGCGTTCGACGTCAACTCCGAATTTGAGCGGCTGACCGGAATCCGCGTAAACTACGCCAACTTCGCTTCTAACGAGGAGCTTTATGCAAAGCTGAAAAGCGGCGGCGCGTCCTACGACGTCATAATTCCGTCGGATTATATGATTGCGCGGCTTATTAATGAAAATCTGCTCGAAAAGCTCGATTTCTCCAATATCCCCAACTTCGGATATATCGATCAAACCTATGTGAACCCCGAATATGATCCGAAAAACGAATACAGCGTTCCGTATATGTGGGGAACGGTCGGAATTATCTACAATACCACAATGGTAGACGAGGAGGACGACGTTCACTCGTGGGATATTCTGTGGAATGAAAAATACGCGAACAATATCCTGATGTTCTCAAATTCCCGCGACGCCTTCGCCATCGCGCTTTTCAAGCTCGGCTATTCGATAAACACCACCGACGCAGGGCAGCTTGAGGACGCTGCCGACGCGCTCAAGGATCAGAAGCCGATTGTTCAGGCATATGTAATGGACGAAATATTCGATAAAATGGGCGGCGGGGAAGCCGCCCTCGCGCCCTATTACGCCGGCGACGCGCTGGTTATGATAGAGGACAACCCCGACCTCGCGTTTGTCATTCCCGACGAGGGGACGAATCTGTTCGCCGATGCCATGTGTATTCCTAAGGGCGCAAAGAATAAGGAGGCCGCCGAGCTTTATATCAATTTCATGTGCGAAACGCTCGTGGCTCTCAAAAACGCCGAATATATCGGCTATTCGACGCCGCATACCGGAGCGTTCGAGTATCTCGGCGAGCATCTGAGGAACAGCGAAATAGCCTATCCATCCGCCGAAACACTCGCAAATACCGAGGTTTTTATCGCTCTGCCCGATGCGACGACTAAGCTTGTCGACAGCCTGTGGACGGAAATACTCTCGAACGTCGGCACAAATCCGTGGATGACGCCCGTAATCCTCGTTGCGGCGCTCGGACTGACCGTCTACATCAATGTGCGCCGTATGTTCAAAAAGCGAAAGGGCAGCGGCGGGTACTCGTCCTCTTGAAAGAGGCTGATCTGCGCGGCGGAAATTTTAAACCAGACAATATATCAATATATATTGCTGCGGTGTTACTTTCTATATCAGAGCTTAGTGCTTTAAACCTTTGACGCATGGAGGATTGCCATGAATGATAAAAAACGAACCGCCGCCACCATCGTATGGGGACTTGCCCTTGTGGGAGCTGGCGTCGGCTATCTCGGCAACAGCATCGGCTGGTGGTCGGGTTTTACCCTGTTCTTCTCGGGCTGGTGGTCGCTGTTTATTATCCTGCCCTGCCTTACCTATATCATTGACCACGGGCCGAAAAGCGCGCCGGTCATCGGACTTATCGTCGGCGCTCTGCTGCTTTTGTCGGCTCAGGCGAAATCGCTTAATCTCGGCGGACTGATACTGCCGTTCTGCCTGATCGCCGTCGGCGTCGTGATTATACTGCGGAATTCGGTGTTCAAATACCGCCGCATTGTCAATGCGCAGACCGGAGAGAGCGTTTCGATACCGGTTTACAACTGCGTTTTCAATTCGCGCACGATAGTTTCAAAGGGCGAACGCTTTGACGGCGCGTCGGTCACCACCGTTTTCGGCGGACTGTCGCTCGATATATCGAATACCCTCATCGAAAACGACGTTATCATCGACGTCACCACCATATTTGCCGGAGCTTACATCAAGCTGCCGTCCAACGTCAACGTCAAGATAACGGCGTCGCCTGCTCTCGGCACGATACAGAATCATCTGACCGACCGCGATATTCCGGGCGCACCGACGGTTTTTATCACCGGAAGCTGCGTTTTCGCCGGTACGGACGTCCGCTGAACATATAAAACGAAAAAATGCCATAAAATCGCTGTTTACGCGAAAGGCGCGGTGTTAAAGCGCTGCGCCTTTCGTTATATCTGCCATGTCGGCGGCATATTTATTTTGCATAACGAAAAATCATTGGTAAAATTTGATAAAATCGTTGACAAATTAAGACTAAACGTGTATCATATATTGGTAAAGACAACATACGCGCAGCATAATAATAACATATAATGTTATATATAAAATTTCAAACGAAACAAATGTCAGCGTCGCCGCAAAACCCCATCCGATCGGTATTCACACAAAATCCGGGCAGTTTGGAGGATTTATATGAATATAAAACAAAGTCCGCGCGTGAGCGACGTCGTAGTCTGCGGCGGAGGCATCGCGGGGATCGCCGCCGCCCTCGCGTCCGCGCGCGCCGGAGCGAAAACCATCTTATGCGAAAAGGAATACGCGCTCGGAGGGCTTGCCACCCTCGGGCTTATCGTCGGCTATCTGCCGCTCTGCGACGGAAACGGCGTTCAGATGTCCTATGGCATCTGCGACGAGCTTGCGCGGATGTCCGCCGCCCTGCCGGGAACGGAATATTACAGCGCCGCATGGCTCGATGCCAACGGTTCTCAGGAGCAGCGCAAAAAACAGCGCTATGAGATACGCTATAACGCCGCGGGCTTTATGATCGCGGCGGAGCGCCTGCTCTGCGGCGCCGGAGTCGAAATATTATACGACGTGCGCCTTTCCGACGCTTCGGTGAAAAACGGAAAGCTCCGTGCCGTCACCGTCGAAACCAAGCGCGGCAAGACCGATATCGAAGCCGCCGCGTTTGTCGACGCAACAGGCGACGCCGATCTGTGCTATTTCGCCGGAGAGGAAACCGTCGAATGTGAAAGCAACAGCCGCACCGGCTGGTATTATTCGAACGGGCGAGAGGGCGTAAAGCTGCACGTCCACAGCGATCCTTATGGACCGAACGCTCCCGCCGGGCTGATGAAATTCGGCGGCACAAGACCGGAGGATATCTCGGCGCACATGATCGCGATGAGGGCGTTCATCGACGAGGACGTCCGCAAAAACCGCGAGGGCGACGACAGCTTTTATCCGCTTATAATCCCCGCTTTCCACGGACTGCGCACGACGCGTCGGCTCGCCGGAGCGTTTGAGTTTTCCGAGGATAAGCATGAGGGCGTTTATTTCCGCGACGCCGTCGGAATGATTGGCAACTGGAAAAAACGCGGCCCGCGATATACCATCCCGCTGCGCTGTATGTGCGGCGCGGCAAGCTCCAACCTCTACGCCGCCGGACGCTGCGTCTGCGCGGACGACAGCGGCTGGGATCTCACCCGCGTGATACCCACCTGCGCCGTCACCGGAGAAGCCGCCGGTCAGGCGGCGGCGCTTACAGCATCGCTCGGAGCGTCACCGTCGTACAGAATGCTCGCGTCGGCGCTCACCTCGCGCGGAGTCGTTCTTAACCGCGAGCTGTTCGATAATTTCATGTAACAGCTGTTAATTTTTATGATGAATAAATTCGTCATATCATCTGAATATTAAAGAGGTATATTATGCAGAATTACAATTTTATGCTCCCTATATGGGACGGCGACACCGTTTATAACGAAGCAATACTGCCGCTCGAGGATCCGCACGCGAAAAGCGACGTTATACCGCTTTTATACCGCGCCGAGGAGATAATTTCGGTTTCGGACAGCACGCTCACCACCCGCTTCACCTCCGGCATCGATTATGTGCTGCGCGACGGCGGAATCGTCATACCCCAAGGCTCGCGCATCAAAAAAATGGCGTGGGACGAGTACAATCCCAAGGACAAATCGCCGAACGCCTTTACCGATATCGGCTTCACCTGCCGTGACGGCGGCTATCTGCGCTTTGCCGAGGGCGCTGAATATCACGTCGCCGATTATTTCGTCACCTACCGTCACCGCGGAGTATGGCAGGGACCGAAGATAGCGCCAAACGCGAACAAGCTCAAAAAATTCCGCTCCAAGCTGAGCCGCGGCGACGGCGTCACCGTAGCGATAACCGGCGACAGCATAGCCACGGGCTGCAATTCGAGCGGCATGGCGGGCATAAACGTCCCGCCGTATCTGCCCATATGGACGACGATGATATGCGAGCATCTCGCCTCGAAATACCGCTGCGACGTGCGGGAGCTTAACCGCGCGAAGGGCGGCATGGTTTCGCAGTGGGGCATCGACACCGCGCACGAGAGCTTCGACGGCACTTCGCCCGACCTCTGCATAATCGCCTACGGTATGAACGACGCGTCGGGTGAGATCCCATCGGAAACGCTCTGCGCAAATTACGATAAGATCGCGCAGATCATGCTCGAAATCAATCCCGCGTGCGAATTTTTGTTCGTATCGACGACGCTGCCGAATCCTCTCGCAAACCAGTTCTATAAAAAGCACGAGGAGCAGGAGCCTATGCTTTACGAGCTTGCCGAACGTTACGGCGCGAAGGCTGACGTCGTTCCCATGACGAGCGTTCATAAATACCTCATGACGAAAAAACGTTATTACGACATGACCGGCAATAATATCAATCATCCCAACGATTTCCTCGCCCGCGTCTACGCGCAGGCAATCTGCGGCACGATTTAAACGTTGCGTAAAGCACGCCGGATTTATACATATCCGGACAATAAAAACCATCGAAAGAAGAAATTCTTCCGATGGTTTTTTTATAGCAGCAGCCTTTGAATATTCTGTTTGACTGAATGATAATATACCGTTAGGCAAACGAAATATTGCCGGAATTACAGCTGTTCAATCCCGAATTCTTCGCGCAGACGGTCAATGCGGTCGCCGTAGCGGTAGCGTTTGTCATAATCTGAATTGTTAAGATAATGCTCGAGCGCGTCGGCGTCCTTGAGCGCTTCGCACCAGATGTTGTGCGTCAGGTTTTTATCGTTGTGATTGTAGATCATTTCACAGATGCGGTCGATTTCGTCCTGCGTGAACAGCTCGAGCGAGGCGAGAATGTCCTGCGCGTGCGCCGCGCCGAAGTAGCCGTGCCGGCGGTGCATATCGCCGGTGACCGGAAAGCTGATATAGAGCCAGAGGTCGTGCAGCAGCCCCGCGCATTTGCAAAGCTCGGGATCAAGCCCGCGCCTGAGCGCGATGAGCGCGCACAGATCGGCGACGCCCGCCAAATGTATAATTGCCTTTCGCTGATTGCCCGCCTTGCTCATCAGCTCCCCGATAACGGCGAGCTTCAGCTTTTCGTAGCGCTGCTCTCCCATATGCTCCACCATATCAAATACCGGTCGTTACAAAGCAATAACGGGAACGCCAGCTGTCGGGCGAATAATTTCCGTTTGGCCCAAAGCTTGTGGTGGTGACCGAATAGCTCTCGCCCTGCGGATTATGATGCGGGCCGAATAAATTGCGGTTGCCGATGATAAGCTCGAGCGCGATTTCATTATCGCCCTCGCGGATAAAGCGCGTGACGTCGGTTTCATAAGCGTCCCACACGAGGGTATCGGCGAGAACGCCGTTTATATGCACTCTCACGGCGCAGGCGTTGGGGCGGGGAAGCGACAGCTTGACGTGCGATGTTATGCGGTCGATGAAAACATTCTGCTTGAGCGTAATATTTCCGGAGAAGAACGGATAACCCTGCGTCACAAGCTCGCCGTGCGTCAATGTGAGACTGCGCGGACCGACGGTAAAGCCGCCGTCGGTAAAGAGGGCGCGCCGCGCGCCGCGCGTATAGGGCGCTTCCGAGCGGACTCCGAAATCTCCGAGCAGATACATACTTTCAATCTCGGTGTCAAAGGTGAGCTTGTTGCGCTCTGTTTCAAGCACATTTTCGCCGAAAAGAACGTCGTAGACCTTCTGCTTCTGCGCAAACGCTCCGGTGACTGTTATTTCATTGTGTCCGGCTCTGCATAAGCCGGTGATGTTAATCTTTTTGAAGCTGCGGTCGCGCCACCACGACACAAGATCGTGCCGCACCTCGCGTCCGTTGACCTCGATGCGCCAGCCGCGCGCGTATTCGCAGACGAGATACATCTCGCGACCGGTATCGAAATCCTCCGATACCTCGAAGGTGTAGCGCAGGCGCAGGGGAACATTGGCGCGGGCGGCGAGCAGCTCGTCCATAATGCCAAGCACGGGCTTTGCATCACCGAAATCGCCGAACGTGATCTCCACGCCGCGTCCATTCTCCTTTTCGGTGAGCGTTCCGAGCGCATAGGCGGCATAATCGAGCGTCAGGGCGTTCAATTCGCTTTTCGCCGCGTCGATCTCCCATTTTTTGCCGAGTTTGAGCGGCAGGGCGTCATATTCGCGCTGCATTACGTCGGGAATGTCGTCGCCGGTGAGGATTATCACCGACTGCATAGGCGCAAGCTCGAGCGAGATGTATTCGACGCCGTCCTCGCGCCTGCTGTCGGGAGTATACGCCTTGAGCGTTTCAAGGCGGTAGCCTGTGACCGGATAATCGGTCTTTATCGCCATTGTGACGCGGTGTGAATGTTCGCGGTCGAGATTTGCGGCGAAATACGCGGTATTGCGTCCGTCGTCAAAGGTTCGCGCGGTGACGTTTATATCGGCGTCCTCGCCGCCGTCGCCGCAGATCGAGCACAGCTTCATGTTTTCCGACGTAATTATACCGTCTGCAAGCTCCGGATCGGACGGCAGGGGGATGATAACATCGTTCAGCGCTTTAAGCCGCGAATCATAGCGTCCGTTTATGCGGTAGGGCAGCGTTCCGGCGGAGAAAATTTTGCCGCCGTGCGATGCGAATTCGACAAGCAGAGCGTAGGTTTCCTCTGATAATGTTTCGAGTGATGGCAGAATGACGCGCGTATATTCGCGCTCGCCGATAATGAAGCGTCCGCCGTCGATATGTCCCAGATTATGTATGATCGTTTCGTCGCCGAAATGATAGCCGACGTGCATGCCGGAAAGCATACGCGCTGTGCGTTCAAAATCGCGGTCGAGCGACGCTAATTTTTCGCCCGAGGATATCCACGCGCTGCGCATCGGATGAAGCAGCAGAGTGCCGGCGATCTCATTTCCGTCGGCAAGCAGCTTGCCCAGCCGCGAGATGTAGTCGTTGAAAATTTTATAATCGTCCCACCACGGCGACTGCTCGAAGATGGTGCATGGATAATCGCGCTTGCGCAGTCCGCGGATGGTGTAGCCCTCCAAATGCGCACAGACTAAGTTTACGCCGTTTAAAAACTGCCATTCGGCGATCCATTTAAGCTCTGCAAGCGAAACGTCCCAGCCGGTGAGGGCGAACGATTCGGTCAGCACATGGCGGCGCCCGCACTGTGCCGCCGCCGAACCCACCTGCTTTGGTATTATCGGCGACGCGATGTGCCGCCCAAGCCAGTCGACGCCCGGAACGTGCATATACTCATAAAGCGGCATGACGCCGCCGGTGAAGCGCATCTGCGATGCGAGGTTATCCTCCGCCATCGCGTGACCGGTGAAGCGGCAGTTGTGCGCGCCGCACCAGTCGTAAATCTGTTTGCCGAACGATTCGGTATAGAGCCGCGAAACCACGCTCCAAAAATCGTAGCGGAATTTTTCCGCGCCCAAAACGTCATAAAACAGGCAGATGAGCGATGGAGTCGGATCATAGCCGTGCGTTTTGCCGAATTCTTCGGGCAGTATGTACGACCACGGAACGCCGCGGTTGGCAAGCTGCGGCTCGTCTGTGAAAAAGCCGGGCATGGTTTTGCCGCCGAAGTCGCTGCCCAGCTTGTCGGCATATTTTTCATAGGTGGAGTCGATAAAAGCGCGCACGACCTTAGGATTGAGCAGATCGACGTAATATGGGTTGCTGTCGTGGCAGACGGCGTAAATCGAGCCGCCGTCCGAGCAGAAATCTACCGCTTCGGCGAGCGATTTTTCAAAATAGCGGTAATGTCCCGACGCGGAAACAGTGTAGATTCCGCAGAGCGTACCGGGAAGGGAGGCGAGAACGGACTGCGCGTCGGCTTTCGCCGCTTGGCAGTCGATTTTGTGACATTCGATATAGCGGACGTGATATTCGTCGCCGAGAGCGGTGACCTCACCGCCGGCAAAGCCGCTGGGCCAGCCGTCCTCGTCGTACGCCCACGCTTCCATGTGTTCCTTTTTCGCTTCATCGACGCAGGCGGAAACGCAGCCGAACCAATCGTCGGACATATATTCGGTTTCAAGTCCTCCGCGGGCGTGCATAAAGAAGCCGCCGAGACCGGCCGCTTTCATCGAGCGTATCTGACGCCGCAGCTCATCGGGAACGAGCTTATCGTTCCACGACCAGAACGGATGTCCGCGATATTCTTCGGACGGATTTTTAAGAGAGCAGAGAAATTCGGTCATATATATCCTCCGGCGGCGCTGACGCCGCAAATACGATTTATGCAATAAAAGTGCAAATAACGATGGCAGGTGCGCGTTTTTCTAAGGTTCCATAAGGAAAAGCTGCGCAAAAGACTTTAATCATAATGAAAACATACCGCTTAGTTAACATTCCCCCGCGGATCACTGCGAAATTACTCATAGCGCGCGGATATTTGTTCGCGAAGGGTGGAGAACAGGGAAATCGCGGCGAAAATGAACGCGACGCCTATCACGGCGTTGATCATCCAATATTCGCTCCATGTATACATACAAATAATATTTGCGGCCGACGACAGCGCGGACACAACGCCTGTGACAGCGAACAGCTTGACGCGGAGATGAAGTCCGCCGAGCATTTTCGCTCGCTCGTCCATCAGCTTTTTAAAGCGTATATCCTCCTCGACGCCGGCATAACGGTCGATTGTGTGCGACATTGTGCGGCAGACCGACGCTATAAGCATTATGAACGCGGCGGCGGCGGCTATCGATAGGATTATCGCCGCGATGTACATATATAATGTAGACGAGCGGCGGAAAACGTTGTAATTATAATAAGAATGTCCGAGAGCGTATGTAACGCCCCAGAACGCGGCGTCAAGCACTCCCCATACCGCCGCCGTGACTACCGTACGCCGCGTATCGGGTATCCTCCTGCCAAGGACGCAAAAGCCGGCGGCGACGAGCAGCGCCGCGACGAAATCGGGCGCAAAATTCACCCCGTCAAGCCATATGTCAAAGCAGAGGACAAAGCCGGCGAGAATGAACGCGATTCCGGTGCGGATAACGCGTCCGTCCATACGGCGGCTGTCGGACGCGACGTTTTCGGCGTAATGGCGCTCCAGCTGACCGATAAAAACGCCGTCTGAGGATACTCCTCGCCAAAACTGCGCCGAAACGATGAACCAAACAATACCGAATATTCCGGTCACGGCAAGATTGAGCATGAGCAGAGCTGTGCCGTAATTTGATATGTCAAAATTTTCAAACGCCGTTATATAGCCGGTATAGTCGCTTGTGGAGAGATAAGTGCATTCGGGCAGGATATTGAGCGCGGCGCGGACGACGACAAACGCCGCCGTTACCGTTTTCGTTTCGGTGAGCCGCAGCCGAATCGGATTTTTCTCCGATGTGTCAAAGCGCGTCGCGAGATAGCCCATGCCCTCAAAAATATGAGAGAACATATGCAGCAGCAGTCCTCCCTCGGCGAGCGCGAAAACGAAGGTGAACACGAGCGAATAGCCCTTGTCCTCCATTCCGGGCAGCAGGAGCATGACTATAAGCTGTCCGCCGCTTATATAAAGCAGCTTGCGCGCGTCGGAAAACGCCGCCGCCATATCCTCGGAAAGGTCGCTCATATGATAGATTCCGTAAAGCAGCAGCGAAAAGCCTATGGCGTCGGGCAGCACGTCGAGGACGTTTATTATCGGATTGAAAAGAAAGAACAGTCCGGCGATGATGAAGGTAATGCCCATCGCGCGCGGGCGTTTCGATTTTTCGGGAGCAGCCATATTTGTTACATTCCTTTCGGGTGAGCCTGCGGGGAAGGAAATATGTTCCAGCGTCCGCGCCGTCTGCGGCTCAGTGCTTTTTGCCGGATTTTTTCTCCTCCGCGACGGGAGCGGCACCGCCGTCCTTCTCCGCCGCGCTCTGTTTTTTGGGCGGATGGGAGAGCTTGCGGAGAAATCCCGTGGCGTCGTCGGGCATATCCTCGTCGCCCTCAAGGCAGATCCACATATAGCACGAAAAGAACATCGTGCCGTAGAGTATCACCCACGCGAGTCCGAGCAGAAGATATACGATGCCGAAATAGCGGTTGAACTCCGCCATGAACGGAAGATTGAGCTTGAATACCGCCATTGCGGCGACATAAACGATGGTCAGCACGATATTGCGCCGCGCCGACGCGGTGATCTTCGCACGTCCGACCTCGCGCGATATCCCGATGACGCCCTGCGTTATAAACCAATAGGCGCAGAGCATACCGAGGGCGAGCAGGGCGGTGAGGATATTCGAGATCACCGCCCACGCTCCCGCCGACATATCGATGATTTTGGCGGCGCTGATGATATCGAGCGCGTCGCCCGCAGCCGAGAGCGCCATGAGCGGTATCAGCACGCGGCGCGCGGTCATAAAGCCCCGATCGTAGGCGGAGAGCTTATATATCGCCGCGAATATCACCGCGTAGGCTATGATATCGGGAAAAACATCGATTCCCCGACAGAAAAACAGCAGGATATGACCTATGAAAAGTGTTCCGAAGCCCATTTTATCGTTTAATTATCGCCGGAGTCGGTATCGTTCGCTCCGCAGCATTTTTTATACTTCTTTCCGCTTCCGCAGGGGCAGGGATCGTTGCGTCCCGGCTTCTTTTCAGCCTTCGCGGGGGTATGACCGCCCTGTACTCCGCTTGTCGACGGCGCGGCGGAACGGGCGGGAGCGGACGGACGAGACGCGCCCGGGTTTGCGCCCGAGAAGCCCTCGCTTGTGGCGCGTGCGACTGCCTCGCGGCGGATATCATTTCTCGGAACGACCGAGAGAATGGTGCGCACGGTCTTGTTGCGTATCTCGGCGATCATCTCGTCGAACATATCCGCGCCCTGAATACGGTATTCGTTGATAGGATTGCGCTGCGCGTAGGCGTTGAGTCCGATGCTGCCCTTGAGGTCGTCCATCGCGTCGATGTGATCCATCCATTCGCCGTCGACAGCCTTGAGCAGAACAACTCGCTCGACCTCGCGCATTTTATCGCCGAACAGCTCCTCTTTTTCCGCGTAGGCTTCTTCGGAGCGTTCGAGCAGCTTGTCGGTGAGAGCCTGCTTGTCTACGCTCGTTTTGGAATCGAAATCCCAATCCTCGTCGTGAACGAGTATAGCGGGAAGATCGGCTTTAAGCTCGTCGAGCGTCCAGAAGCTTTTATCCTCGCCAACGGTATGACTGTCGACCGACGCGTGTATGAACTCGCCGATCATAGCCTTTAATTTATCGCGCAGATCGACGCCGTCAAGCACCTCCATGCGCTGCTTGTAAACGACTGTGCGCTGCTGATTCATAACGTCGTCATAGTTGAGGACGTTTTTACGGCGCGCGAAGTTCTGATCCTCAAGCTGCTTCTGCGCGTTCTCGATGGAGTTGGAGAGCAGCTTTGCCTCGATAGGCTGATCCTCCTCGAGTCCGAGCTTTTCGACCATGCCTAAAATACGTTCGCTGCCGAACAGACGCATGAGGTCGTCCTCCAGCGAGAGGAAGAATTTCGATTCGCCGGGGTCGCCCTGACGTCCCGAGCGTCCGCGCAGCTGATTATCGATACGGCGGCTCTCGTGGCGCTCCGTGCCGATGATATAAAGTCCGCCGGCATCGCACACCTGCTTTGCGAGCGGCTCGATAGCGTCCTTGTGCTTTTTGTAGAAGCCGCGGTAAAGCTCTCTCGCGCGCAGAATCTCCTCGTCGTCCGTTTCGGAGCTGCCCATCGCCTTGTAGATCATATCCTCGTCGTAGACGCGCTCGCCGTCCTCGTTTGTTATCTTGCGCATATCCTGCTTTGCGTCGAATTCGGGGTTGCCGCCGAGCATGATATCGGTGCCTCGTCCTGCCATATTGGTGGAAATGGTGACGGTGCCGAGCTTGCCCGCCTGCGCGACGATCTCCGCTTCCTTTTCGTGATATTTGGCGTTGAGGACGGTATGCTTTATTCCGTTTAATTTAAGACGCTTTGAAAGCTCCTCGGATTTTTCGATGGAAACCGTGCCGACCAGCACCGGCTGTCCCTTATCCTGGCACGCCTTTATCTGAGCGACCACCGCGTCGTATTTGCCGTTTTTGGATTTGTAAACGGCGTCGGCATGGTCGGCGCGTATCATGGGCTTATTGGTGGGTATCTCGACGACGTCGAGCGAATAGATCTCGCGGAACTCCTCCTCCTCGGTCTTTGCCGTACCGGTCATGCCCGAGAGCTTGTTATAAAAGCGGAAGTAGTTCTGGAAGGTGATTGTCGCGAGCGTCTTGTTCTCCTTTTGAATTTTGACGTGCTCCTTCGCCTCGATAGCCTGATGCAGACCATCG
>Ga0172378_10005044_pt1 | contig 12330 bp, 9 predicted proteins | sample GrowelOW332metaG_FD_119755 | JGI IMG/M metagenome (GOLD analysis project Ga0172378, IMG submission 119755) | Groundwater microbial communities from an aquifer near a municipal landfill in Southern Ontario, Canada - Pumphouse #3_1 metaG | ecosystem: Environmental > Aquatic > Deep subsurface >...
AGGAATAATATTAATATGGCAAGTAATATAGTGACAAAAGTAGCATTAGGAATGTTATACAAAGTTAAACCGGATGACAGATACTCTCAAAAAGTGGGAGATGAGTGGGAGATAAATGGAGATTAACCATAATTAAAGTATTATAAATCAGATACTATATTCATAAAAATGAGAGATGAGAGATAATTTTTCTTTTTCTAATTTATTTGGGAGAAAACACTAAATAGAACTCGTATATTTAATGCAAAGAAAGGTCATATTCACAAAAAAAATCTAGCCTTTATAAATAAAATTCTGACTTGAATGGATTTTATTTATAAAGGATAGATTTTTAATTTGTCAATGCATTTTAAAAAAGTCTCAAGTCTCCTTGCACAAACAGTATATACTTTTTGGTCAAAGAGTATATACTGTTTTTTCGCTCTTTTTTTATATCTCAAATCACTACAGCTGTACGAATTAATATTTAGAATAAATATTTAAGAGAGTTTCTTAATACTAGTATTTCTTTGCGGAGGGATTTCGCGCGGAATTCAAGTGTCTTTTTTAGTTAAACAACTTACCATCAGTTCACTCTAATTTTAAAAACTGTGAGAGAATTAGGGTGGAATGTAATTAATGGTATTTTTTTACCTCCTAGTGTCTTTCTTTACCATATCTGACACATCCGGTCGTGCCCTATTGCACAATAAAAAAACAACCTTTATCTTTGCCACTGCATGAAACAAATAAGGGCCTAATCCAAACATATACAGACACTTGTTTGTTATATCAAAATAGTTATCAACTTCCTAATAGTAGAAGTAGAAAAAAAATGAAAAACGACAGTTCGGTTGCAACATTACTTTTTTTTGTAGTTGTGGGTCTTGGATTTGCATTATCATTTGCTGTCAGCAGCAATTTATCTACGTCGATAAGCAAAACGATACTGATTGTATTCTCTCTGGCGGGTATATATCTTGCCTGGACCACAAAAGTGGCAAGTCAATGGAACAGAGCTATTGTGCTTCGTCTGGGGAAATTTCAGGCACTCAAAGGGCCGGGCATCTTTTTTATTATCCCCATAATAGATAATATCCCCTACTGGATTGATATTCGGGTTATAAGCACTTCGTTTAAGGCTGAAAAGACTCTAACCAAAGATACCGTTCCAGTGGATGTGGATGCCGTACTTTTTTGGAAGGTTATCGACCCGAAAAAAGCAGCATTGGATGTTGCCGACTACAATAGTGCCATTAACTGGGCTTCGCAAACAGCTCTTCGTGATGTGATAGGTAAGACAATGTTGGCCGAAATGCTGGAAGGACGAGATAAAATCAGCGCTCTTTTACAGAAAATCATTGACGAAAGAACCGAGCCTTGGGGCATCAATGTAATTTCGGTAGAAATAAAAGATGTGCTCATTCCTCAAGGATTGGAAGCTGCTATGTCTATGCAGGCACAGGCAGAGAGGGAACGTCAGGCCAGAGTTATCCTTGGGGATTCCGAACGTCAGATTGCTAATATGTTTGGCGAAGCATCCAAAAGCTATATTGACAACCCGACCGCTTTTCATCTTCGTGCCATGAATATGCTTTACGAAGGATTGAAAACAAACTCCACCATCGTAATTGTACCAAGTACGGCCGTTGAAAGCATGGGGCTTGGTGGCATAACCGGAACTGTTGGCTTTGCTAAAGCCATTCAGAAAGATAAAGATAAGGAAATATTCAGCGAATAAAAGCTCTGCTCAACCGCCAATAATAGGCATTGAATGGATATAATGAGTATCTTTTACCTGACCGAGCATAAAACGGGCTATATCTGCACGAGAAAGATTGAATTTCAACCTTCTATCTCCAAAAGAAACAGTGACTTTTCCCATATCCGGACCGTTGGTTGGAGAAATAATTCTCACAATAGTCCAATTCAGATTAGAGGATTTTACAAGATCTCCAACCTGCACAATTTCCCGATAGGCTCTAGGCAGGAATAGCTTTGCAATGATAGAAGGCATAATAGTTGCCACAGATTTTTCGTCTTTTTCAAACTTAACACTCGGTGTGGCCAATGTGATAAATCGCAAAACTTTTTCGACCTCCATCGCCTTTAGTATATTCCGATGACCTTCGAGAATGGGATACCCCTTTGCTCTGATATTCATAGAAGGCCCCAATGTGCTGATCACAGCTTCGGAACCTGATATTGCTTTGTTTATTTTATCCAAATCATTTAATTCTCCTTTTATGAGTTTCAGATTGGGATGGGAAAATGTAATTTTATCCGGATTTCTCACATACGCTTTAACATGATAATGCTCATCAAGAGCTTGTTTCACAAGCAGATTGCCTATAGCACCGCTTGCACCAAAAATTGTTATTGTCATACTATTATTGATTAATAAACATGTTTATTAATACAAAAAACAATAGTATAAAATTAAAGTTTATTCTAAAGCTGTTTTCTTTTATTAATTATTTTTTATTCTTCTTTAAAACAGATACAAATGGACTTATAATGCGCTCTCCGATACTTTTATCCTTAACTATGATCTTTGCTGTTCCAGATAAATCTCCGGAAAGATTTATTCTGTGATTTAATATCGCCGTAAACTCCTGAGGCAGAGAGATAATTACAACAGATTCATCATGTTTATTAGAATTTTGAGTAATCTTTTGTACCCGACCGGTTATTTTACCATCTTTGTTATCAAGGTATTGCCTTAGTTTCACAGTCACTGTTTGACCGATACGGACTTTCCCTATATCAAAAGCACTTAGCATCGCTTTACCAACAAGTTGCTTCCGGTGAGGTAAACGGGGAGCTGAGAGACTGTCAATTGTAACAAGAACCTCAGCTTTAATAACATCCGGATAATAGATAAAAAAGCTACAGATAAAAACAAATAATATAATTGCAGAAATCCAGGCGGTTCCTATCCGGACTATAACATGAGGCGGCTCTGACAAAATCTTATTTATTTCTCCACTCTTCATTTCAATATCATCTTCTTCCATATTTCAAATTATATATTCAGTTGATTTTTAACTAATCGATAATAGATGCCCTGCATTGAAATCAATCCTGCATGATCTCCAATTTCTACAATTTTGCCATTGTCGACAACAATAATCTGATCTGCATCTTTTACTGTGCTTAAACGATGTGCAACTAAAACAGAGGTACGGCCTTTAAAAAATGAGTTTAGATTTTCTAATATGTCTTTCTCATTATTCGCATCTAAAGAATTCGTAGCCTCATCCAAAAAGAGGAATTCCGGATCTTTATAAACAGCTCTTGCTATTAAAATACGTTGTTTTTGACCTTGACTGAGACCATGTCCTTCTCTTCCGATTTTAGTGTTATAACCTAAAGGCAAATGTTCGATAAATTCTCTTATTCTAGCCATTTCAACTGCATTTATAAGTTTTGGCATATTTATCTCAATCTCACCCGGAGCAATATTATTAGCTATGGTATCAGAGAATATAAAACCGTCTTGCATTACAACACCACACTTTTTGCGCCATTCTCTTATATTATAATCTAAGAAATTAGAATTACCTAATAATATTTTGCCTTTTGAAGGTAAATAAAATCCCAGTAATAACTTTATCAAAGTAGTCTTTCCACTACCGCTCATGCCTACAATTGCCGTCTTCTTCCCGTTCGGGATCAACAGATTTATATTGTCCAATGTAGGAGTAAGACTTAATGGATCATAGCTGAATGTGACGTTTTGCATTTGCAGACTAAACCCGCTGTCTATTTTAGATATTAATATTCTGTTTGCGGGTATTTCATTCTCTTTTTCCTGAATTTCCTGCAAACGGTTGAAACTAAGTTTGGCATCCTGAATCTGTCTCAAAAAACTAATAATTTGCTCTACAGGACTGTTTAATTGTCCTATTATATATTGTATAGAAATCATCATACCAAGCGTTAGCTCTCCTTTAACAACTAAAGTTGCAACAAAAGCTGTAATCACAATATTCTTCACTTGATTAATTAATATCCCCCCCGAATCCTGACTTTGGGAAAGTGCAAGACTTTTAATCCCAATCTTATAAATTTTAGCTTGTATATGTTCCCATTTCCACTTCTTTTGCTGCTCACAGGTATTCAGTTTTATTTCCTGCATTCCAGTAATCAGTTCAATCATAGTGCTTTGATTTTCTGATTGCTGTGCAAAGTTCTTATTATCAATCTCCGCTCGTTTTTTCATAAACAGCCAAACCCACAATACATAGATAATGCTTCCTGCAAAGAATATTAAAAAAACAATCCAATTATAGATTAGAATAACTATGCCAAATATAATTACATTGAAAAATGAGAATACAATGCTCAGGCTTGAGTTGGTGAGAAATCGTTCAATTCGTGAGTGATCAATCACCCGTTGAATAATATCACCCGTTTTTCTGGTATCAAAATATGAAATAGGCAGCCTCATTAATTTAGTCAGAAAATCCGAAATTAAGGATATATTTATTCTGGTTCCTAAATGAAGCAAAATCCACCCTCGTATAAATTCGATGGATGAGCTACTAAACGTAATCACTAATTGAGCAATAAGAATAATATAAATGAACTGTAAATTATGAGCAGAGATACCAAAATCAACAACTGCCTGCGCTAAGAAAGGCAATAATAATTGCAAAAAGCTGCCGAATAATAAGCCTGTAAAAAGCTGGATAACAAACTTTTTATATGGTTTTATATAAGAAAACATAGCCAGTATGTTCTTTTTAGGATTCTTATGCTGACCTTCTTTAGAGTAAAAAGAGGGTGTAGGGTCTAATAACATAGCAATGCCAGCCGGCTTACCATTTTTAGAAGAGCTCAGCCAACCTTGCTTAAATTCCTTCTCGTTATATTTAATTTTACCACAGCTTGGGTCGGCAATATAAAATATTGAATATTTTTTCCTCTTTTTAATTCTATATAACACAACATAATGATCCTGTTTCCAATGTATTATACAAGGCAATGGTGCATCCAAAACCAGATTATCATACGGCATCAATACGCCTATAGTTCTAAATCCGATCTTCTCGGCCGCCTCTCCTATTCCTCTTAACGAAACACCTTCCCGCGTGATATTGGAAGATTCTCTTAAATCTTCTAATGAGTAATCTTTGCTATAATAAGACGCTATCATTTGCAGACAAGTTGGTCCACAATCCATTGCATCATATTGCTTATATATAGGAAAAAAAATTATCTTTTTTTGGAACATTATTCTCATTTTCAATGTATAACTAAGGGATATTTACCAATCGGCTATTTGCCTCTACTCTATAATACATACATAGTGTTTCCGGATAGTTCAGCGGACTCTTTTCCAACCTGTAACTTGCAGCTCTACAACCTGCACCACAGATATATTTTATATTACACTCTTTACATGTGCTTATTCTATCTACAGCAAAAGTTGAACGTTTCTTTTTAATTTGTTCCGATTCAAATAAAAGTTCATAATTATCTTTCAATAAATTTCCTAAATAGAAATCAGGGTAGTGCATATTCTGGCATGGATACAAATTACCCAAAGGGTCTACACTGCATAGCCCAAAACCAGCACCACAAAACATTCTTTTTTGAGATAATTTCATAGATGGTCCTCCTGCCGTTCTCTTTCTAAAATCTTCGACGGAAGGAAGAAGTATTTTTTCTTTTTCATTATTGGGAATAACCAATACCGAAGCAAAACTGCAATCGTTGTCTCTGGCAAACATGGCGATTTCATTTAATATTCCTTCTGAATTCTTTATAAATGTGGAAGAAATAGATATAAACAGCTTTGGATATGTATACTTAATGTATTTTATGTTCTTTATAAATAAATCGGGATCAAAATGCTTTCGTTCTTGATTCTTGGTTGAAAGATTGTCGCAACTAAAAGTAATACCATGAAGCTTGGGGAAAATATCATCAAAGAATCTGTTGTTCTCAAAATCATGCATACAATTGGATATTACTTCAATAAAGACATCCGGTTTATTGCCTGAAATATAGTCAACGATATTTTTTATATCATCATAAAGGAATGGCTCGCCTCCGGTTAATACGATGTGTTTAGCAAAAGGAAGTATTTGATCCAGTATCTTAAACCAATCTGATTTTTCAAGATTCTTATTATGAACTCTAATATCTTTATTATAACAATATGTACATCCTAAGTTGCATTTATAAGTAAGATGAAGATAAAACTTATCGGGCTTTTGAGACAAATCTTCATACTTTTCCAACTCAACATCCGAGGTCAGATCAAGAACATGAGAATCAATTGTTTTATGATATATATCACATATATAATCGTGATATTTCGCATTTATATGAGCTAAAATAATTTCTAAACTCTCGTATTTATAAATCAAATTAAAGATATTAAGAGTTAGTGCGTCTATCCTGCAAGCAAAATGTCTGACTGAATTATAAAAAATGTAATTGTCATTAGCCACCTCTTGTATTAGAAAAAGGTTTTGTTGTTGTATTTCCATAGTGATTTTATATAAGTAGTTGTTGTTCTATAAATACAAACCAGTTATTTCTACTTTAAATACGAATATTTAAACTAAAAATTATATTTCCCGGAATTTGACGAAAATGACGTTCCAGCATATAGTTGGCATTGTAAGATATTGATGTCCAATCCTGATTATCCAGATTTAAAATATTAACACCTTTCAACTGGAGATCCATCTTTTTATTAAATGTATAGCGAACACAAGCATTCAACATGTACTGATTTTGAGTGTATGCAGGAAGCTTATTTGAAATATATTCAAACTCTGTTTCTGCATAAAATTTTTTGCTTGCTTTCAATTTTAATTTTCCTCCATAATGTTGTACCGTTTGTTCCATTGCATTACTTAATGAAGGATCATTTTTCATAAACTCAATCTTTGTATTGCACTCAACATTAAGCAGGAACTTGTATTTACTTTGCAATTTCAACTGACCAATAGCTTTTTCTGTCCTGATTCGATTTTCTACTCCTGCCAGTAGGTTGTAGTATTTATTACTTATATAGTTTCCGGTCAAAGTAGCAGTCCAGGGAATAAAGCCCAGACCTTTGTTTAGGTAGAGACTCATAAATATATTTTCCGTAGCGGGAGATGTTATAGGACTAGATATAGACAAGATTCCGTTTTGCTGAAAATTATAGGTATTGATATGGTCAGATTTACTATAATTGCCTGTAACAATAAGCATTGTATTTGAATACAAATCGAAATAGTTATAGCTAAAGTTAGCATTATATCGGGCGTTGTACATATAATCGAGAGAACTTTTAAGAGAGTAAGACTGGTAACTGTCAAAAACTATTCCGCTTAAAAAGGCATTAGCCGGATTTGAGCTGATCGTTCTCGAAAAAGACGTATTTAGGCTTTGCTTTTGACTAAAAAACAGCGAGAATTCCAGAGAAGGATTGAGCTTAAATTCAGTGTGCTTTCTAATTTTATCCGCAATATTTCCTCCGTATGTATAGATGTGCCCGGATGTTCCAAACTTGAAACGTACCAATCCTTTGTGCTTTATCAAATCTAAGCTACCATAATAATCATACATTCGTGATGATATATCGTTATGCAAAGTATCCCCTAAAGAGATTAGTTCTTGTTGAGGAACATTCTCCAGAATCTGTGAAATATACGTTTGAGAATTAATTTCTGTACCAAGAGTTGTACGCAGAAAATAGTCCGGACCTATTCGATAGAGAAGTGCAGAAGATATCTCTCCCGACATTTGCTCTTCTTTTGTGTTTAGTCTACCGTAATACCATCCGTCAGATGCGGTAAGCAACAAAGGTAATAGCAAAGAATCAGTTTTTAAATTGTAATTGGTGGGACAGTTATTATAATTGAATTTTGCATTTAATAGAAACAAATGCTTGCCAATAGCTTTCATTAACATAGCTTTATGCTGCGTACGGAAAGGGCTGGTGTTTCGCTGTCCGTAAGCAAACATTTCCTGATCTGACATTTGATTATACACATTATCGTTCTTGCTTAAGTCAGAATTCGATGTCGATCCTTTATAAACTAATGACAAAGTGGGACTCAGAAAGAAGTCTGCTTTTAAATAACCGCTAAAGAGTTTATTCTTTGTTCTGTTATTTACTTTCTCCTGAGAAGTGTAATAATTTCCTCCCGGCAGATTGTACGTATAATTATTTAAGTCTTCTGCTTTAGTTTCATTGCTATTGAGCAGAGCATAAGAGTTTAGTTTGAAATTCGATTTAGGCTGGCATGAAATATTTAAAGCTGAGAATCCGTTTACTTGTGAATAGGTGTTATTTTGAGGCATAAGCAAACGTTGTTCATCTTCAGTCAATTCGAACTTGCCATTATTGCCCATTACTTCGTTTATACCTCCTTGTAAACGAAAATAATCATCCATGCTGAACACCTCTTCTCCTGTGTTATTTTGTGCACCTAGCAATGTAATCATAGATTTTGAACCCAGACGCATTAGATTACCCTTTAAATTATATTTACTTTCCACGCCTCCACCTGCAGAGATACTACCAGAGATCTTCCCTAGCTTATTCTTACTTACGCCGATATTTATGGCTGTTTGTTCGTGAGACTGGAAACCTCCAAGCAGAGAGTATTCGCTATAATTAGTAAGCACTTCAATGCTCTCGGCAATGTCTGCCGAAAGGTTCTTTGTTGCCATTTGAGTATTTCCTGCAAAAAAGTCTTGTCCGTTGAGAAGGAGTTTGTCCACCTGTTTTCCCTGAGCCTTAATGTTGCCCTTTGAGTCGACTTCTATTCCCGGAAGCTTGTTAAGGACATCCCCAAGTACCACTTCTGATCCGTCAGTAAAGGCCTTAGGATTGTAGCGAATAGTATCTTCTCCATAACTAAGACCTGTATAACGGCCTTTAATTGTAACTTCCCGAAGAGATATAGAACCTTCGTTAAGCGCAAAATTCATCTCTTGTATTGCTTTATCCGAAATTGAGATATTTTTTATTTGACTTAAGTAGCCAAGACAACTTACACGGAGCAAAAAAGAACCATTCTTTGAGGTATTTATTTTATAGTATCCGTTCTTATCTGTGCTTGAAAAAGAAATAATTGTTGAGTCTGTTGATTGCAAAAGCGTTATCGATGCGTAAGACACAGGAAGATTCTTGCCATTTGTAACTCTACCCGATACAGATTGAGCAAAGCCGTAGTTTATGGATGTTAATATCAAAAGAATCACTGGAAAAACAATCTTCATAAGTTTATCTATTCTTTACATCTTAATAACATCAATTTTAACGTTTACTCCTTGTGATGGGGCACCCATTTCTTCCATCTTCTTTTGCATTGTTTTGTCAAAATCCTCCCGATTTATCTTTTTACCATCGATAGGTTTCTTTATTTTATTATCAGCTTCATCAGTCTGGTTGACTTCTTGCGCTATTACTGTCATATTAAAATGTTCAATTTGTATAATTAATCCTGGAAGTCCCCAAAAAATATAGGGTCCTTCATTAATAGGAATATCAAGGCAATACCATGCTGTTGTTGTTCCCTCTTTGGTCACAGCTTTCTTGCATTTATAATTATTAATCACTTTTACTTCATCAGACAAAATCCAATCAAAGGCTTTAAGAGAATCCGTAATGACAAATTTCTTGTCCAATATATATTCCTGTGAAACTATTTCTTTGTCATTCTGGTTCTTATACACACACACATCACCTCCCATCATTGCTATTTTCATTCCTGAGTTACTCTGTTCAGGGGTCAATTTATTTTCTACTTTAGTCTCTAAACGCTTGTAAATACTCACTCCTTTGTTATAATACAGGCACATACTTTTTTTCATATTACTAAATTGAGATGCCATTGCCTCCGCCATTTCAGGATTATCCATTTGAATACTGGGTTTCATCTGTTCCAGATAAATAACTCGAATACCTTGAGCTTTTACACCACAAAACATAAATAACATGAAGATAATGAAGCAAATTTCCTTTTTCATAACGAATTATTTTAAATTGATATACTATTTTATTTTACAATAAATCTGCCTAAAAAAATAGTCTGTTTTTCTGAATTAAATTAAAAAAAATAAAAATAGGGATACATAAATTTAGCAGTATCCCTATTCTATGATTTGTTAATAAGAGCCTTGACTTCTTATTCTTGTGATAGTGATTGTGCTGCTCTTATATATCCAGTACCTGTACCAGATCCAGACCAACCGCAATAGCAAGTGCAATAACAATCGTATTGAGCTGCCAATATAACAGCATTTTCTCCACTAAAGTGAATAGCTTTTAATGCTTCTCCACCAACAACTTTGTCTAATAAATCATTAGTCAACTTGAAATCTTCAAAATTTTCCATTTGTGTGAATTTTAAATTAGTAAATAGATATGTTAACACCAGAGAATTAATGATTTGTGGAGGGAGACTTTATAACTAACTTTATTTAAGAGCAAAACAAAGTTTTACTGTTTTAATCAAAAAGTCTGTTGTGGGCAATTAAAATTCACATTTTACTACATTTATACAATTCGACCAAGGGAACCAATTAGGTTGTGTATCTTATTTGTAATTGGAACTGTCCTAACTTTATTTATGGATGTTTACATCCATAAATAAAGTAGAAACTAGTAACCTAACCAAAAATTACTATAGATAGATAGAATGAAATCTTATTGTATTATAGAGTAAAGTTCCCAGACAGAAAAGTGCTTCCATATGTAAATTCTATGACATAATCTCCACTGTCATATCCTTCAAGAGAAATCGGTAAAATTGTAGAAGCTGATACTGAAAATGTATTATTGTATACAATTGCTCCTTGTTTATCTTTTATTAAGATATTTAAGTCCTGAATATCACTGTCGAAAGTAATTTCGACTAATGCCTCATCTATAGTTGTATAAATTGACGAGTAGGCACCGAATGATTTAGAGCCCTCTAATGATAATGAAGGAACTTCTGCTGCGATTTTAGGCTCTACAGGATTCCCCTCTCCCTTTTTAAGAAGTATTGATCTTACAGTCTCCGTTTTAGTAACTTTAGCATAACTATGCTGTACAGTAAAGCCAAGTAGGAATAATGTTAGTAATATGAGATTTTTCATATTGTTTTGATTTTAAATTACATATTTGTTAAACTTTATGTTAGCAAATATAGTGTATACAAAGGATCAAAACAAAAAAAATGGGCGACAATTCAAAAAGCCATTTCTTGGGATTAAACAACTATGAATCAATCACTTATTATTGTACACAAATAGATAATCGGGCGACATTTTAGAAATAACGAATGATTTCATCCAGTGTTCTTCCATCATCCAACTGCATTTTATCTTTGCGAATACGCAATTTTCGCCTTTTAATCGAGACTTTCTCTATGTTTAAAATATTAGCGATGTCGGCTTGTTTTAGTTGTATTTTAACTAAACAACAGAAACGTATATCCATCGCATTCATCTTCGGGAAACTTTTCTTCAGTCGCTTGGTAAAATGATCAAACACAGCATCTGTGTTTTCAATAATTCTGTTCCAGTCTTGCTCAGACAATCTTATCTGTTTGCTTTCTATTCCACCTTTTTCCTCATTTGTTGTATCTCTAAGTTTTGGGATAGATACAAAATTCAATTGTTTATAGAAATCAGTTCTTAGTTCAACTTCTTTTTGAATCAGTTCGTTTTCTTTTTGGAGTTTATCAATTTCCATCTTTTGAAATAACTCTTTGTCAAGCTGTATTTGTCTTCTTTGCTCCTGATTTTCTTTTTCTTTTTTTCTAATCCGTTGAAGATTTTTCCTATAAGTAATAACATAAAGAACAATACTTATTAGTGCCAAAAGACTTGTGAATAAAGCCAATTGATACATCCGGCGACTCTTCTCCTCTTTTGATTGCTTTAATATTAAAAGTTCCTCCTTTAGTTTACTATGTTTATAAATTTCCTGCATCTCTATAATTGCGGCACTCTGTGTGTGTGTATCAATAGTGTCTCTGTAAGAGCTGAACTGCTTCATACAAGAAAATGCTTTATCTATATTTCCTTGTGCTTCGTAAGCATTTGCCAAAAGTATATATCCTGATGCCTTAGTATAGACAAAGTCACTTTGAATACTTTTATTCAGATAATAAATAGCAGAATCGTATTGATGCATATCCACATAGATTTCGCCTTTAGATGAATAAAGTGAATAGATATCTTTCTCTCCCTGTTTGCATACAAAGGATTTATCGCAGTAACGAAGAGCAAGCTTATGGTTTCCGACCCTATTATATATTCCGCTAATATGATTACAAATAGTGCTTACATAGCATTTATAGCTTTTTTGGGCAATCTTCAACGCTCTAAATTGATAATTTAATG
>Ga0172378_10005045_pt1 | contig 12328 bp, 9 predicted proteins | sample GrowelOW332metaG_FD_119755 | JGI IMG/M metagenome (GOLD analysis project Ga0172378, IMG submission 119755) | Groundwater microbial communities from an aquifer near a municipal landfill in Southern Ontario, Canada - Pumphouse #3_1 metaG | ecosystem: Environmental > Aquatic > Deep subsurface >...
AGGCTCTTTTGATATTATTGTAAATGGGATAGAGATCGATAAAACGGCAAAGGCTATTCTTACTTATGATGATTTATCTAAAGTAAAGAAAGGAGCGTTGATTATTGATTCTGCAGCTGATGCTGGTAATGCTATTGAAGGAACTCGTTTCACGTCAATGGATGAACCAATATACATTAAGAATGATGTGTATTTCTATGTTATTAATAATGCACCTTCAATTCTATATCGTCAATCGAGTAAAGATATAAGTGAGGCTTTAACTTCTTCTGTTTTAAATAGAAAGATTGAGGATTATGCAAAGATTTTTGATGCTTTGATGTAAAGTTTATGTTCAATTGAATTTCAAAAATAGACCGAATAAACTAATTATTAATTCATTCAGTCTATTTTTGAGATCTGCTTCAGAATCTATATAGGGAAGGCTTTAAAGCTTTCCTTATCAATCTGCAGGAATAACATTTTCCAGTTTTACGGTTATTGGATTAGGCCATCTATTATTATTGTAGATACGTTGTGCACGTACTATCGAAATTTCTAAGCCGTTATCAGTTTGTTTAAACTGCGATTTCGGATTCTTCTCAGGATGATATTCCACGACTTCATCACTTTGCCCCAAGATACTTATTTTCGTATTAGATGTTGCTTTTATTGATCTTAATACAAAATTCTTACGAATCCCTTTCTCCCAATACTTAATTCCTGTTATAAAGGCATAAACAGTTTTGTGGTTTATTGAAGATGTAAACCATATATTATCTTCGTTTGTTATTGTCCAAGGTCGGACTCTCTCTATAGCTTCATGATTTATAAAAGACCATGCCGATAACTCAGTTAAGTTTCTGGATTCAGGATCAGGTATTTTACCAAAGGGATCAAGTCCAATATTTAGCAATAAATTTCCTCCTTTAGCGCGAGTTTCTATTAATGTATTAATTAGTTTATTGGCAGACTTTAACGCATCATTTGTAGGCTTATATTGCCATTGAGTGCCCATGGTTATACAAGATTCCCATAAGTTATCTTCTACTTTGTTTAGTATTTTTTGTTCTGGCGTATTGACGGCACCTCTTGTAATAACCAAATCAGGTTGAAGTGTCCAAGCTTCATCTTTACAAGCTTCATTTGGTGAACCATCGATAAATAAAACATCAATTTTACCATAATTTGAAAATAATTCATGCGTTTGTTGGCGAATAAAAGTATTGTATTTGGTTTTCATCTTGTCACTTAAATTCAATCCACGTCGTCGAATAAGAAGACCGTTGTTTCTCAAGAAATTAAAATCCTCAGGAGAGTAGTAGAATCCAACAGCCAGTCCAGCCTTACGTACGCCTGCTACATATTTTTTCAAGAGATCTTTCCCGTAAGGCGTATTTGTAATATTAAAATCAGTGGTTTTAGTATCCCACATACAAAAACCCGAATGATGTTTGGTTGTAAAAACAATATATTTCATACCCGCAAGCTTAGCCTGTTTAGCTATTTTATAAGCATCAAATTCATCAGGATCAAATGTTTTTGGTAGTTCATGGATAAAACGATTGGCATAATCATCTGATGCACCAACCAACGAATGACTGATTACGATTCCTAGTTGACTGTCTAAACTCCAATGGATAAACATTCCAAACCCCAAATTTCGTAGCCATTCTTGTCTTTCTGGTTTATTACGGTTCAAACTCGAGTTTTGATCCGATGCAATCTGAGCAGATAAATCAAATGTCTGTGTAAGAACTAAAAACAAAATAAAAAACTTTTTTATTTTCATGATATATTTTTTAATGTAATTTTTACGAATCAAATTTATGAAATTAATATCAATGTTTTTTTTCGTTCTTCATCTTTTTTGATAATTTAGCAATTTACTATTTGATAAGAAGCCTAATTCGTTAGCTAATACATAAAAAAGGATTAGAACTTATTTTGTATAAATATTTTTTATATAAAGAGAAATCTTTTTCTTGGCTTCAGCTATATGGTATTTACTTAGGTGAACATGGCTGGTACGATAAACGATGGATGTATGAAGAGTCTTTACAAATGCCTTGCTTAGTTTGTTATCCAAAGAATATCAAGAAGGGAAAAAAAATATAAGAATTGGCCCTTAATGTAGATATAGTACCTACTTTATTGGATTATGTAGGTATTAATATTCCTGCTGATATGCAAGGGAAGAGTTTGAAAGGACTATTAGAAGACGATAAAGCAACTCAAGAGTATTGGCGTAAATCTGCTTATTATCATTACTTTGAATATCCCAAATGGCATAATGTGCAACCTCATTATGGTGTACGCACCGCTCGTTATAAATTGATCCATTTCTATTATAATATAGATACATGGGAATTTTATGAATTAGAGAAAGATCCAAACGAGTTGATGAACCAATATAAAAACCCTATTTATCAGGAAGAAATAGTAAAATTGAAAATACTTCTTATATTAACGGTAGGTTATTTAAGTTTGATAGCTTTAGATACAGTAGCACAAGATCGTCCCAATATTTTATTTATTATGTCGGATGACCATACGGCACAAGCCATAAGTGCCTATCAGGGTATCTTGTCTACCGTATTTCAGACGCCCAATATTGACCGTATAGCGAATGAGGGTGCACGACTGGATAATTGTTTTGTGACCAATTCTATATCAACACCTAGTCGTGCTGCGATAATAACAGGTCAATATAGCCAGAAGAACGGTGTTTATACGCTTAATGATGCCTTGGATCCTGCAGCTCCTAATGCTGCTAAATATATGCAAGCTTCAGGATATCAAACGGCGATTGTTGGGAAATGGCATTTGCACGCCGAACATAGCAACAATATCAAGGATGTACTTCCTGGAGGAGCTCATTCTTTTTGGAGTATGCGAGTTTCTTGGGCCAACGTATGTCACACGCCTTTTATTGTGTCGTGGCCAAAAGTAATAAAAGCCAATACCCTAACGGATCAACCCGGACATATCGTAGATATTTTTCCCACTATACTCGATTTGATACAGGATACCTATCCTAAACAATTATCGGGAGTAGCGACGATTCCTTTGCATGGTCATTCGTTAAGTCCCATTTTTAAGGGAGAAAAAAGGGAGACTCCTCCTTATTTTATCTCAGGATGTAATGAAGCTTTCCGTATGTATAGAGAAAAAAATAATAAGATAGTCCGTTATAAAAACGGGAAGTGGCAATTGTATGATTTAGAAAAGGATCCTACAGAGATACACGATTTAGCCGATAAAAACCCTTTTCTTGTAAAGGAGATGAATGATAGATATACTAAAATCAGAAAAACTTGGAAATAAATGAAAACAAACAGCATTAAACTTTTGAGTGTCTTGGGATTGATTCCCTTGGCTTTAGTGGGCAAGGATAAAAGGCCCAATATTTTATGTATTACCTGCGAGGATATCAGTCAGCGTGTTCATTGCTTTGGTGATGAGGTAGCCCGTACGCCGAATCTCGACAGGATGGCTGAACAAGGCATACGCTATACACGTATGTTCACGACGATTGGTGTTAGTTCGCCCAGTAGAGCGTCTTTGATTACGGGAATGTATCCGTCGTCTATTGGTGCTAATTATATGCGAAACCAAGGGGCTCAAAAGTATCTTCCCGAAGGGATAACGCCCTATGAAGTGGTATTGCCCAAAGGTATTAAATGTTATACTGAATATATTCGCCAACAAGGCTATTTTTGCACGAATAACGAAAAGACAGATTATCAATTTGTATCACCACTTACCGCATGGGATGAATGTGGAAGCCAAGCACACTGGAAACATCGCCCCAAAGGAAAACCTTTCTTCTCTATTTTTAATCTCGGAGTGACACATGAAAGTCAAATATGGAAAAGAACTGATGAGCCTTTGGCGGTTGATCCTAACGCTATCAAGTTACCTCCTTATTTCCCCGATGATCCTATCATCAGACATGATATGGCGGTGTTATATTCCAATATCTATGAGATGGATAAGCAGTTTCAGCAATTGGTAGATGAGGTGAAGGCTGCGGGTGAGTTGGATAATACGATTATTATCTGGTATTCGGACAACGGTGGACCAATGCCCCGTGAGAAAAGAGCTATTTACGAGAGTGGTATGCTTGTTCCATTTATGATTAGGTATCCTGACAAGTATAAGGCCGGCGAGATAGAAGATCGGATGTGTATGTTTGCCGATATTCCTGCGACCATTCTTTCTCTGCTCAATATTGAACCTCCGAAGTACATGCATGGGCAAGCTTTCTTGGGTAATTATAAAGTCAATGAGGAAAGAAAATATGTTTATGGAGCACGCAATCGTTTCGACGAACAGACAGACAAGCAAGTCTGTGTGAGAGACAAACGATATCGTCTGGTTCGTAACTATAACTTAGATCAATCCAATTATCGTCCGAATGCATATCGTTTACAAATGCCTATGATGCATCGTATGATAGAATTGCTGGAAAGAGATAGTTTAAACGAAGCGCAAATGAAATGGTTTGCTTCGCCCAGACCGAAAGAAGAATTTTATGATGTGGATGTTGATCCCTCAGAAATGCATAATCTGATAGCTGATCCGCAATATAAAGATAAGATAGCCGAGTTACGCACAGCTTTGGATAATTGGTTAGCTGAATATAATCCCCATTGGGATGAATCAGAACGGAAAAGTCTAGAGAGAATGTGGCCGAATGGTAAGCAACCTATCTTGCGTGATCCAGTCTGCCAAAAGCAAGGCAAGCGATATGTGTTATCTTCTCCAGACGAAGGAGCCTCCTTTGCTTATCAGATCAATGGCAAAGGCTATGACAAAGACCATTGGTTCTTATATGGTGAGCCAATCAAACTGCGAAAAGGAGACGAAGTGTCCTTTGTAGCCGTGTGGGCGGGAAAGAAAAATAGTAAAACCGTTACGTATACAGCGAGATAAAACTAATATTTCCATCTATTCGACAGTTTTACCAAGGATAACATCACAGGAACTTCAACCAGTACACCCACAACTGTTACCAGTGCTGCCGGAGATTGTAGACCAAATAAGGCAATTGCTACCGCTACTGCTAATTCGAAAAAATTGCTCGCTCCAATCATAGCTGCAGGAGAGCAAATAGGATAAGGAAGCTTTATTTTTTTCCCACTAAACCATGTCACAAAAAAGATAAAGTAAGTTTGAATAACCAAGGGAATAGCAACCAATAAAATAATCAGAGGATTCTGAATAATAATAGTACCCTGAAATGAAAATAAAAGGATCAAGGTTAATAATAAAGCAATAATGGAGAGTGGTTTAAACTTGGGTAAAAACTCGTTTTTAAACCACTCTTCACCTTTCCGTTTTATCAATTTCTTGTGCGTAATATAACCAGCTAAAAGAGGCACGACTACAAAAACTAAAACACTGGCTACCAAAGTGTTATATGGAATCTCAATGTTTGTAATGCCAAGTAGTAAGCCTACAATTGGAATAAATGCAACTAATATAATTAAATCATTTACGGACACCTGAACCAATGTATAATTAGGATCACCATCAGATAAATAACTCCATACAAAAACCATGGCTGTACAGGGTGCTGCACCCAATAGAATGGCCCCTGCTATATATTCTCCAGCAAGCTCAGGCGTAATAAAGGCTGCATAAATTTTTGAAAAAAAGAGCCATGCAAAAAAGGCCATCGTAAAAGGTTTTATTAGCCAATTAACAACAATAGTTAGAAGCAACCCTTTGGGGCGTTTACCAACATTCTTGATGCTAGAAAAATCAATTTGAAGCATCATGGGATAAATCATCAACCATATTAAAATGGCAACAGGAATATTCACTTTGTAAATTTCCATCTGGCTCATGATTTGTATCCCATCTCCTGCGAAATGGCCAATACTAATTCCCACGGCAATGCAAATGGCTACCCAAAGGGTTAAATATTTTTCAAAAAAACCGATTTGTTTCTTTTCTATTTTCATAAATTAGAGTTGTTTTTTTATTTGTTCTTCATATAAGTTGCGAAAACTAGTTTTAATCTCGTCTCGTACTCGAATGAATTCACTTGCTATAAACTCTTCAGAACCAGTAGCGTGAGAAGGATCATCAAAACCAAGGTGTAAACGATGTTTTACCTTACCCATAAAAGCCGGACAAGCTTCGTTTGCACCTCCACAAACCGTAATCACATAGTCCCATTCGTCTTTCAAATAGTCATCTACTGAATCTGACGTATGATGACTAATGTCTATTCCTATCTCCTTCATTGCTTGAACAGCTTTTGCATTCAATTTTCCTGAGGCTTCTGTACCTGCTGAACACACGGTCAAGTTCGGATCGAAAGATTGTAAAAATCCTTGTGCCATTTGACTACGGCAACTATTACCTGTACATAAAATTAAAATTTTCATCTTTTATTTTTTAACAATTATTATTCGTGCAACAATCTATATCAGTGAGAAAAACACAAAGACTTTCTTTTATGGCCTTTATTTTTTCAGTGTTTAAACAATAGTTGGTTTTAACACCTACAATTTCTCCCTTTATTAGACCAAGTTTCTTTAATTCAGCTAGATGTTGATGTACCGAAGTTCTACTCAAGGGAATATTTTCTGAAATATCTCCAGAGATACAAACTTTCGTTTCAGCAAGATATTTCAAAATAGCAAGTCTAGCGGGATGCGATAGCACTTTAAATAGGGCAGCCATTTCTTGCAATTCTGATTCAAATAAATTTATTTTTGTCATACTTATTTATTTATGTCGTAATTTTACGACATGTATTTTGATTGTCCAAATTTTAGGATCTATAAATCCTTTAGATTTCATATACACACGAATGTATAGACAAATAATAAAGTATTTTATCTCTTTTTTGGGGATCTTGTGTTCGTCATTCTGTCAGATGGAGTCGTATTTAATCGTCCAATTTAGGTTGTCGTTTAGCTATTCATTTAGAAAAGATTTAGCAGTGACGTATGTAATCTGATGCATCTGTTATTCTTCTATTTTTTTATCTAAATAGGATAACTAATTTATATCAATACACACAATGGGGAAGAAATAGAATAAAAGAGTGTAAATAAATTACTACCTTTAGGTCATCAAAAAATAGTAATAGTAGCTGTGCATCGTACTGAAATAGAATGACATTATGAAAATAAAACAGATAAAACGTATATTCAGAATCGTATTTATTATGGCCAGCATAAGTTCCTTATACTTCGTACCATGGATTTTGGTAAGAGCATGGATCATGCCACTGCCTGATACGGTTCAAGAACAACTCAACGAAGGAATAAATTATGGGTTTGATGGAATGATTGTTTATGTGGATGAAGCAGGAAAGCCACCAGCGTTTTATGCCGCAGGTTGGCATGACCGAAAAAAGAAAATACCAGCCTACCCGCAAGCCTTATTTAAAATTGCGAGTATTACAAAGTTATATATCGCTGTTGCTACTACAAAATTAGTTAAAGAAGGGCGTTTGTCTTTGGATAAAACACTTGCGGAATACTTTCCGGAACTTGCGGAAAGAATTGAATATTCAAACAAGATAACGTTGAGAATGATGGTGCAGCATCGAAGTGGCATTCCAAATTTTGTTGACCATCCTGATTATTGGATAAAACCTCCAAAAAACAGACAAGAGACACTTGAGTATGCGTTGGATTTGCCAGCCGACTTTGAACCAGGGAAAGATTATGGTTATTCAAATACTAATTATATGTTGATTGAGGACCTCATTGATAAAACGTTGGGTTATCCCCACCAACAATATATCAAGGAGAGAATATTGATTCCACTTGGGCTGAAACACACTTTTGGTTCACTTCGTGAAGTGAATATGGATGATGTAATGAGCGGCTATTATGTTGACGTTGAAACTGATTTTAAGTATGAAAATACTGGCTTAATGCTGGCTACAGCAGAAGACGTGGGCATATTCTTGCGGGCGTTAAACGATGGCTCCGTGTTTAATAAAGGTGAACAGGAACTTTATACTTCAATTTACGTTTATGAACATACAGGGCTACTTCCTGGCTACCAGAGCATTGCAAAATACTACAAAGATATGGACATGGTGGTTATTCAATTCAATAATACAACTAATTTTAATGGGTATGACTGGAATTTAGCAGAAATCATTTATAGCCGAATTGTCAAAATAGTAAAGAAAAAAAGCGCATAACATTTTCTATATAAATAAAGGTAGACAATCTGCCACTACTCATAGAATATACCGTTATTGCGATACGAAGTCGTATCTTACCAGAGCATCGGATGTATGGTGCAGCCGTCATTGGGTGTAGGCTAAGACACTGTACTACAATTGTCTTTGTTATTAGTTTTTTGTGCCAAATTTTGATGAAGATTCAATAAGCGTGTGAACTCATTATCTGATTTGATTTTATCCAATATAAATTTAACCATTTTATATTATACTTGGAAAGTCTTTTGTTTAAATAATGCTAAACGTAAAGCGTCGGGACCTTAAGGGAGGGTCTCGACGCTTTTATAAAGAGTTTTCTTTTGCTATATTTGCTAAACTACTGATTTAGCTATGTGAAAGAGCTTTTTCTTCAATTGTTTTAAATTGGGTCTCATTAGCAGGTCGGATAGAGACTTTACCGTGATTCCATTGTGAAGGCCATCCACCAAAAATATTACCTAAGAAGACAACTTTGATCTGATGTAGTCCTTTGGCTAAAGCAACAGAACGATCTTTGCGTGAGAAGCGTTTTACTTCACCTTTATTATTGATTAAAAGCTTGCCATCAATCCAAACTTCATCGTTTAAAGAAGAGAAGTAATAGACATTATCAGCAGGTATATCTACGTAACCATTGGCTACGGCTACATAACCTGTCGCTAGTAACTTGTTTTCATTTTGATTAGGACCGTCTTCTTTGGTTTTTACTTGTTGACTCAGATCATTCCATTTCATCATCTTTTTATTCGTCCATTTATTTTTTGCAATGCCCGGCACTTTATTAGCATCGAAAAGCGTTTCGTAAGCTACTTGCATAGCTAAACCAGATTTAGTTGCTTTAACTGCTTTGCTAGGAGCAAATGTTTGCTTTTCTACGGTGATGGTGCGTACACGACTCATTAAGCCTGATGACAACACAGAAGCAATTTTAAGCGTTTTACTATCTTTTATTTCAAGGGGTTGTGTATATTCGTTTGATTCGGGAGAAGGCTCGGTTCCATCTAAAGTATAAACCATTTTGATAGGACGTGACGTTTGGAAGGTCAGTGTTGCTTTATCGGTGAAGGCTACAAAATCGCATGAACCATTGGGTTGTTCAGGCAAGGGCATATGATAATTGATATGATGTTCATCTAATCGAACGTAAGCATTTTCTAATCGACGACAGAAATCTTTAAAATTCTTGTTAGCTATAGGAGACCAAGCGATTTCGGCTAGGGCTAAAGCTCGGGGATACATACGATATTCTAAAAGATCATTGGTGTAAATATATTCAGTCCATACATTGGCTTGAACCCCTTTGATGAATTTTTCTTTTCCTTCTTTTTTCAATTGAAGGGGTACAGGGTCATAGCTATAAATTTTAGAAAGCGGGGAATAGCCTCCGATAGAAACAGGTTCGATTTTAGAGTCGCCTTGGTAATGATCCAAATATAGACCTTGGCTGCCAGGCGTCATAATCACGTCATGATTTTGCATGGCGGCTTCAATACCACCTTTTTCTCCTCGCCAAGACATAACCGTAGCTTCGGGAGACAATCCGCCTTCTAGGATCTCATCCCAACCAATAATGTGTTTGCCATATTTAGCTAAAACCTTTTCCATACGTCCAATCACATAGCTTTGTAGCCGTTCTTCAGCGGTGTGTTCTTTGGTAGCTTTAAGATGTTCTTTGCGAATGCGTGCTTGGCAATTGCGACAAGTCTTCCAGCTAATTTTGGGGCATTCATCTCCACCGATATGAAAATATTCACCAGGGAATAGGGGTATCATTTCTTTTATTACATTTTCTAAGAAAACAAACATATCCTCTTTACCAGGACACATAACGGTTTTCTCTACACCCCAGATATAACGAGGATTCGTAGGTTTGCCTTTACAAGATAATTCAGGATAAGCTGCAATAGCGCCCAATTCGTGACCAGGCATTTCAAGTTCGGGTACGATAGTGATATGACGTTCTTGGGCATAGGATACAATATCTTTGATTTGTTCTTGCGTGTAGAAACCTTGATAAATATGATTTTGCTGATCTACACGTTTTGAGCCAATTTCTGTAAGTTTGGGATATTTTTTTATTTCGATACGCCAGCCTTGATCTTCAGTGAGGTGCCAATGCATGCGATTGATCTTAAGCATAGCCATAATATCCAATTGTTTCTTTACGTTTTCAGGGGTGATAAAATGACGACAAGCATCAAGCATGACTCCCCGATAGGCAAAACGAGGTTCATCTTTGATAGTTATAGCGGGAACATTCCAAGCCATATTCTTCACGAAAACATCGCTTTCTATTTCGGCAGGGAGTAATTGGGTGAAGGATTCCATCGCATAAAATAGTCCCGTTTCGGAAGGAGCTTCAATCTTTACTTGATCTTCGGTGACCGTAAGGGTATAACCTTCAGCATTTAAGTCCAAGTCAGGATTGACTACGAGTGCTATTTCGCTCTTTTTTTGGTCTGTAACTTTTAAATCGAAGCCTGTCGCTGTTTTATATCGAGCGGCAAAGAAGTGAGCTACGGTTTTCGCTTCTGGTGTGGGAGCATAAAAAGAAGTGTTTTTTTTAAGTTTAAAAACGCCTTGTCCTGTGGTCATTTCCATAGGCGTAGGAATTACATTGATGCCCTGATTGTAAGGTTTGATAGGTTGTGTCTGTTGACTGCAGGAAGCGAGTAGAAACAAGCTTACGGTAGCGCAGAAGGTTGCGATTAATGTTTTCATTGTAGTGTTTTAAATAGATAATGTTTTAAATGGGTATTATCATAACAAATATAAAGAGGAAAAGGGACAAGAAGGGGGATGGGATTTAATTCCCATCCCTATAAGGTTTTTATAAAAAAGAGGTTTACCAAGCAAAGATTGGATAATTTTGCATTAGAGTATTTACTTTCTTTCTTACCATATCAATTACTTTCTGATCTTCGGGAGCTGCGAGTACAGTATCTATTAAATCTACAATAATAGGCATACTATCTTCCTTCAGACCACGGGTTGTGATAGCTGGTGTACCGATTCGTATACCAGAAGTTTGGAAAGGTGAACGACTATCAAAAGGAACCATATTCTTATTAATTGTAATGTCTGCTAAAACAAGTGATTTTTCAGCTACTTTACCTGTTAAATCAGGAAATTTAGTACGTAGGTCAATCAACATGCTATGGTTGTCTGTACCTCCAGAAATAATTTCATATCCTTTATCCATAAAGGCTTTAGCCATAACAGCCGCATTAGTCTTTACTTGTTTTTGATATACTTTATATTCAGGTTCAAGAGCTTCACCAAATGAAACGGCTTTAGCTGCAATGATATGTTCAAGTGGACCACCTTGTGTGCCTGGGAATACGGCAGAATTTAAGAGTTGAGACATCATTTTGGTCACTCCCTTTGGTGTTTTCTTTCCCCAAGGATTTTCAAAATCTTTGCCCATTAAGATGATACCGCCTCGAGGACCACGCAAGGTCTTGTGTGTTGTAGAAGTCACAATATGAGCATATTTAAGCGGATTATCTAATAAGCCAGCTGCAATAAGTCCAGCAGGGTGGGCCATATCAATCATGAGTAGAGCGCCAATTTTATCTGCGATTTCACGCATACGCTTGTAATCCCATTCGCGAGAGTAAGCTGAACCACCTCCAATAATCAATTTAGGCTTTTCGCTAAGTGCTACAGTTTCCATGTGATCATAATCCACACGACCTGTTTCTTTGCATACATCATAGCCTACAGGACGATAAAGAATACCAGAACTATTGACGTGAGAGCCGTGAGAAAGGTGTCCGCCATGAGCTAGGTTAAGGCCCATAAAGGTGTCGCCAGGATTTAATACAGCAAGGAGTACCGCTGCATTTGCTTGTGCGCCAGAATGAGGTTGAACATTCGCAAACTCTGCACCAAATAATTTTTTTAGGCGTTCGATAGCAATGGTTTCACTTTGATCTACTATTTCACAGCCGCCATAATAGCGTTTTCCAGGATAACCTTCAGCATACTTATTAGTTAAGCAACTGCCCATGGCCTGCATCACTTGGTTACTTACGAAGTTTTCAGAAGCAATCAATTCAATTCCTTTGAGTTGACGTTGATGTTCCTTTTCAATAATGTCAAAAATGACGTTGTCTCTCTTCATTTTTAATTCGTTTTCGTTAA
>Ga0172378_10005046_pt1 | contig 12327 bp, 13 predicted proteins | sample GrowelOW332metaG_FD_119755 | JGI IMG/M metagenome (GOLD analysis project Ga0172378, IMG submission 119755) | Groundwater microbial communities from an aquifer near a municipal landfill in Southern Ontario, Canada - Pumphouse #3_1 metaG | ecosystem: Environmental > Aquatic > Deep subsurface >...
AACCAGTATAATTATGCTGTAAGGAGAATTTCACTATCCCCTGCAGCAGTCACAGAGACTTTCATGCGCTGAATGGCTCGCATTTCCATCTGACGGACTGTTTCTGCAGAAACTCCAAGCAGCTCACCTACTTCACGCAATGTTTTTGCCTTTCTGTCGTTATCAAAATTAAAACGATGATAAACAACTTTCTGTTCCATTTCAGGCAGAGTACGCATTAATTTATGAACTTCCAGCTTTTCTACCCCCCGCATGGAATCTTCTTCGGGTCCTGGTGTTTGATCCGGAACGTTGTCAGATACGGTCATCTCATCGTGTTCACCGTAAGTCGTGTCAAGACTTACCACATTGTACGAAAGATTTATACCTGCTCTGACTTGTTCAACAGGCAGACACAAATAGGCTGCAAGTTCTTCACAAGAAGGATCATGACCATTTTTCTGATATAAATATGAACGCGTATTATTCAGACAATGCAGCATTTCTTTTTTTCTATTAGGAAGATGAATCAAAGATGCTTTTGCATGCATATAACGAAGCATATACTGCATAATCCATGAATATGCATATGTCGAAAAACGTGTATTAAATGAAGAGTTATATTTTGCGACAGCGGTAATTAAACCTATATTACCTTCCTGTATCAGATCCATTATAGGAATATTTGAATCTGCAAATTTCTTTGCAATACTGATGACAAGCCTGAGATTCGAGTTAATAAGCGTTTTCCGGGCAACTTCGCTGCCGGCAGCTATTTTTTTAGAAAGTTCACTTTCCTCGTCAGCTGTAAGCAGTTTATATGCTTTTATTTCATTTACATATGTATAAAAAATATCGTTTTCCATACCGTCCTCTCCTTTTCGTATAGCAGCAACATATTCACATTTACAATTGCAAGTTATATGCCAACGTTTATTTCCGGCAATAAAATATATGGTAGGATTACATATATTTTATTATATTATAAATAATTAATAACTTTCTGGCGGAAAAAAAATAAAAATTACACTAAAAAAAAAGAACTCTTATCTATTACTATGATTTAAATATCACTTTGTATAAAAAAATATACACCTGTCACGCATAAGAAATCCTGTACTGTATATTTTATCAGACATTTTCTGTATTCAAACAAACAAATATGGTATTGCCCACACCAATACCATATCATTACTTCATAGATACCATATATATGGTATTATCAAATCTCAAGAATTCAGCACATCTCAATATGATACAAACATTTTATTCAGATAAAAATGGTATATCAGATTCTGTTTATCTGATTCAATTCTTTCAGCGTCTATTTTTTCATACACCACATATAAAGAAACATTACTGTAAATAGAACCAGTGTCTATGACAAACTTTTATAAAGGGATATACTAAAAAAAGTTTTTAGTGCAGAGGCGTTTGCAAAAAATGACAAACTTTTGCACGTGGCTGATTTTGTATAACTTTTTCAGGAGTATACTATGTTTATTACCTGCCTTGATATGGAAGGAGTCCTTGTACCGGAAATCTGGATCGCATTCAGTGAGGCAACAGGGATCCCTGAACTTCGTCGAACAACCCGCGACGAACCCGACTATGACAAACTGATGAAATGGCGGCTTGCTGTTCTTAAAGAACACAAACTGGGGCTTACTGAAATTCAAAATACAATCGCAGGAATAGATCCTATGCCGGGGGCAAAAGAATTTCTTGACGAACTGAGGAGTTTTACGCAGGTCATCATTCTTTCTGATACCTTCGAACAGTTCGCAGCACCTCTTATGAAAAAACTTAACTGGCCGACAATCTTCTGTAACACGCTTGAAACCGCACCCAGCGGCGAAATCACCGGTTACAAAATGCGCTGCGAAAAAAGTAAACTTACGACCGTCAGAGCACTTCAGTCAATCGGTTTCGATACCATAGCTTCGGGTGATTCGTTCAACGATCTTGGGATGATAAATGCGTCAAAAGCAGGTTTTCTGTTTAAATCGACGCCAAAAATCATAGCGGACAATCCCAGTATTCCTGCATACACCGAATTCAGTGAACTGCTTGCAGCTATCAAAAGGGCTATGGGGATATAATTCCGGGGTTGTATAATTTACCTGTACTGACTATACTCTTTTCATAACCGGGGTGGTTGCACTGTTCGGATACAGCGCTTCCTGAGATTACACCCGTAGAATGCCGTATGGTGTTCCAACCTGATCCGGATAATACCGGCGGAGGAAGGTATGAAAAAAATCAATTATATTTTTCTGACCCTCTTATCTATCTATAGTTCTGCTGCATACATATCCTGCAGCGGAAAGAAAAGTGTTTCCGCAGAACGGGAAAAGGAAGTCGTCATATATACGTACGATTCATTCATGGGTGAATGGGGACCGGGAATGCAGATTGCAAAAGATTTTGAAGCTGCAACCAGATTTAAAGTAACATATGTGAACTGTGGAGACGGTGCACAGATTCTGTCAAAGGCACTGCTCGAAAAAACTTCTCCGCAGTCAGACATACTGCTGGGACTGGACAATAATCTTATCGATAAAGCCCGTTCCGAAAAAATACTTACAGAGTATAAACCGGAAAATGCGGATAGCGTAATCCCGGAAGGACTTCATGAGGCACTCGGAAAAGACTGGCTGCTTACCCCGTATGACTACAGTCAATTTGCACTTATTTACGACACACAGTCGGATGTGCCAGCACCTGAAAAACTGGAAGATTTAACAAAATCCGTATATGCAAAAAAAATCATTCTTATGGATCCGCGCACAAGTACGCCGGGACTCGGATTTCTGGCATGGACAGTTGCGGTATTCGGAGACGGATATGCCGATTACTGGAAAGCGCTTAAACCGTCGATTCTCACTATGTCTCCCGGATGGAGTGCAGGTTACGGACTTTTTACCGCGGGAGAAGCTCCTCTTGTCATAAGCTATATGACAAGTCCCGCATACCATGTATATGCAGATAAAACAACGCGCTACAAGGCGCTTGTATTTGCAGAAGGCCATGTACAACAGGTTGAGGGAGCCGGTATTACAAAAGGTGCTCTCAACGGAAAAGGTGCACGTGCATTTATAGACTACCTTATAAGCGATGCAGCGCAGAATGTCATCCCGCTTACCCAGTGGATGGTTCCGGCAGATAAAAACATTACGCTGCCCGACTGCTATAAAGAAGTCGTACCGGGGGACGCAAAGACGCTTTCCTACAATACGGAAAAAGTATCTGCTGCAGTAAATACGGTTATGAATATTCTCGGTAATTAATGACTAACCGGATTCACGCGGCCGAATATTCTGCGGTCGTATGTGCCGGTATCGTTTCAGTATGTATCGGCGTTGCATTCATTTTCCCGCTCGCGGCGTCATTTCAGCCGCTGTTCAACGGGAAAAACGGAATTGCCTTCAATTACAGTAATCTTTTCCGTATAACCGCATATACATTTAAAATAGCGCTCGGTTCAACACTGACTGCGGCGGCAGCAGGTATACCGGCAGCATTTTTTACGGCAAACAGATCGTTTCCGGGCCGCCGGTTCCTGCTTTCCCTGTCGGCCGTACCGCTGTGCATTCCACCGCTTATCATCGCGCTGGGATTCGTGGGTACGTTCGGCATGAACGGAGCCCTTAATACAATCCTCATGAGAATACTGCACCTGAAAAATCCACCGTTCACGTTTCTCTATTCGTCCGCCGGCGTTATTATTGCGCAGGGCTTTTATAATTTTCCCCTTGTTATGGCCGTCGTATCCACATCATGGGAAAATTTACCGGTTGACGAGCGGGATGCAGCCCGCATGCTCGGTGCGGATGAACGGCACATATTTTTTACCGTAACAATTCACCAGCTTTCACCGGCTGTAGCGGCTGCATGTATTCCTGTCTTTCTGTACTGTTTCTTCAGTTTTATGATTGTCCTCCTTTTCGGCACCATAGGAGGAACCACCCTTGAAGTCGAAATATATCAGGCAGCACGCACGACGCTCGACTTTAAAACCGCGTCCGTATACGCACTTATTGAAACATCGTTTGCACTTGCTGTGATATCTGCATACAGCAAAATCAAACCTGCATACGCTGCAGAAAGTCCCGCCTCTGCTCACCGGTACAACCGGACAAAAATCGGAGATGCGTTGTATGAAAGCCGCAGTATGAAAACTGCAGAATATGTTTCCGGTATTCTGCTGGGAACAGTCATTGTCCTGTTTTTCCTGAGTCCGCTGGCAGGTATTCTTGCAGGAAGCATAACGGGAAAAGAAGGGGCATATGTTTTCATAAAAATCATACATTCAGCCGGGTTCCGGAACGCACTGCTCGGAACGCTGGAAACAGCACCTTTTTCAGCGCTGCTCTGCATCATCACGGCGTTTGTATATGCGTGGATACTGCGTGTACGGGATCCGCTCGGGCAAAATACGCTTCTTCAGACCCTGCCTATGCTGCCCATGGCAGTTTCTTCCGTTGTAATGGGGTACGGCATGACACTTCTTGTTCATCACGGGACTGTTCCTGCTCTTATCGCCGCGCAGGCAGCACTTGCATGGCCGCTCGCATTCCGGCAGATATATGCATCTATGTGTGCCATACCTCAGGATACACTCGATACGGCAGAACTTCTCTCAGATACGCCGCCTGATACCCTGTTCCGCATCGTACTCCCGTCATGCAGAGAAAGCATTATATCGTCTTTCAGTTTCTGTTTTGCCGTAAGCATGGGCGATACGACGCTGCCGCTTGTCCTCTCAGTACCCCGGTTCGATACGCTCGCACTGTACACATACCGGCTTGCATCTTCATACAAATTCGCGGCATCCTGTGCATGCGGGACACTGCTGTGCATTCTCTGTATTTTACTATTCTCACTGGGGAAGAAACATGACTAACTGTTTTTCTGCTGAAAATCTATATCGTGTCTGGGATTCAGTAACAATAGACTTTTCGTTTACTGTAGAAAAAGGAACAATGACTGTCATCGTAGGCAGAAGCGGCAGTGGAAAATCATCTGTCCTTCGTCTGATTGCAGGACTTGAAAAGTTCAGTCTCCGTTCTGACGGAAAAAAACCTGTCATAACACTCAACGGTAATGAAATAACTGATCTTGCTCCGGGAAAACGAGGTATAGGCATGATATTCCAGAATCATGCGCTTTTTAATCATCTGTCAGCTGCAGACAATGTCGCGTACGGCCTCCGCTGCAAAGGTATCCACAAAGCAGAAGCCCGTAAACGTGCAGAAGAATATCTGTCGCTTGTCGGTCTTACCGGATTCGGCTCCCGGCGGACGGATACACTTTCCGGAGGAGAAGCACAGCGGGTGTCGCTTGCACGTACGCTTATTATGCAGCCGCCGCTTGTACTGTTCGACGAACCGCTCTCCGCCCTTGATGCACCGCTCCGGAAAAAACTTGCAGCGGATATCCGCAGCAGCCAGAAAAAAGAAAATTTCACCGGTATATTCGTCACACATGATATAGCTGAAGCAAAAGCCGTCGCAGACCGGATAATCCTTATGAAAGCAGGCCGTGTACAGTGGCAGGGCAGACCGGAAGACTTCAGTGAAAATATGATAGACTGAAAAAGTAATTACAGCCGTAAAATCAGTTTTCCGCCTTTTTACCATTCTGCAGATATATACCTGCAGAATGAGCCGCATTAGCTCCGTCCGAAAGCGCTGTAACTATCTGATACAGTTGTTTTCTGCGGAGATCACCGGCGGCAAAAACACCGGGTACAGACGTAACACCGCTTTCCGGTGCCTGTATAAATCCATCAGGATCAAGCATTTCACGGGGAAGCAGTTCCGAATTCGGTTTTATCCCGACTGCTACAAAAATGCCTGCAACCGGGAACGTATCCTTTTTTCCGGTATCAAGATTTTCTACGATAAGACTGCGTACCGCAGTATCCCCCTGTATTTCCCTGACCTCGTGCCTGTACAGCACAGTAACATTAGGCAGAGATTCAAGTTTTTTCCTGAGCAGATATTCTGCTTTCAGTTCCCTGCCACGATATATAAGCGTAACGTGTGCACAGATTGCCGCAAGTTCTACCGCATAACTCACGGCAGAATTTCCCCCGCCGGCAACAGCAACATCGCGTTTCCGGAAAAAATTACCGTCGCAGGTAGCACAATACGACACACCATGTCCTGCAAATTCTTCCTCACCCGGAATTCCCAGTTTTCTCCTCCCCGAACCACTGGCAAGAATAACCGTTCTGCTCTCATAGAGTCCTGAGGCAGTATGTATCTGTTTTACCCTGCCGTCGAGCTTAAGCCCGTTCACCGTTTCCATTTTTATAACAGCACCGGCATCTTCGGCATGCGACCTGAATTCATCAGCCAGTTCCTGACCGGATATATTTTTAAATCCCGGATAATTGTCGATACGGTATGTTGTTGCTGCAGTTCCGCCAAGGGCCATTCGTTCAAACAGTATCGTAGAAAGACCTGCATGAGCTGTATAAATAGCGGCGGCAAGTCCCGCAGGACCGCCGCCGACAATGATGACATCGTACACGTTACGCTGCCTTACAATACCAGCGCAGGTGCCGCATAGAGTCTTGTCCCCAGTTCAGAATCAAGCAGATACAACCCTTTAGGATCGGATCCGAAAAGATCATAGCGTTTAAGTATATCAAGTGTATTTTTTTCTTCCTCGCCCTGTTCTTTCACGAACCAGTCAAGAAACTGCATAGTTCTGAAATCTTTGAGTTTTTGAGCCTCTGCATACAGATTATTGATAGAGGCCGTAACAGCCTGTTCATGTACATACGCTGCCTGTGCAGGTTCTCTGAAATCCTTGAATACCTTTCCGGGGGCCTTTATGTCATAAAGTTCCGGTTTTACATCATTATTAAGCATATATGTCATAAAGAGCCGGGCATGATCCCGTTCTTCCTGAGTCTGGATATTGAACCAGTTACCAAATCCGTTAAGATTTTTATCAGTATAATAGGCGTAGATATCCAGATACATATACGCCGAGTACCATTCCATATTTATCTGCCCGTTAAGCAGTTTTACCAGTCCTGAATCAAGCATTTTTTTCTCCCTGAAATATAATTTATTCCGTATCAATATATACGGTTAGCTGTGATACGCTTGTAAGAAAACCTCTACTTTAAATAAAACACTGCCGGAGTAATCTGTCAAGGAAAAAACGCAGAAGCCAAAAACAGATTACAGCACCTTATATACGATAATACCTGCTGCGGCAGTACCCAGCATAACATAGACGGGATCAGTTTTCCATTTGCGCAGTATAAACAGGCTCACCGCAAATATGACAAACGCTTTTATATCAGCGGCAGGAAGCGGAAACTTAAGCACCTCTGTATTGAACAACGAAAGCAGCAGTATGGATATTCCCGCAGAGGCAATGAGAGCTACGACAGCAGGCCTCAGGCCGCCCAAAACGCCCTGTATAATAGAAAGATTTTTGTATTTAAAATAAAAATACGATACGGCCATCACGATGATGCACGAAGGAAGGATACAGCCCAACGTTGCAACAACGGCACCGGCCATACCCGCAACACGAATTCCGACAAACGTCGCTGAATTAATCGCTATTGGTCCCGGAGTCATCTGGGATATCGTTATTACATCGGTAAACTCTTTCATCGTCAGCCAGTGATGCAGCGTTACCACCTGATCTTGAATCAGCGGCAGCGTCGCATAACCTCCGCCGATGCCGAACAAACCTACCTGGAAAAAACTGACAAGCAGCTGAACATATATCATTAACGGCGTCCCTTACGGTTCCGGTATACCGCAGATACAGCTCCCAGTGCCGCACACAAAACTATTATCAGAATTATGTTAACGTTAAAGAAATAAGAAGCGGTAAAAACAGCGAACATCAGGATGACAGACAGCAGATTTTTCTCTTTAATGACATCACCTCCCATAGTGATGACAACATCGAAAATAACAGCGGAGACGCCTGCCTGCATACCTTTGAGAGCCGCACTTACAAAAGAATTGCGTTCGAATGACTGGTAGAACAACGAAATGACGGCAAGGATTAGAAGCGGGGGGAGGATTGTACCGCATATGGTCAGCAGTGCTCCCGGGATTCCTGCGACGCGGTAGCCGACAAGAATGGAGGCATTCACCGCAATGGATCCCGGTGCTGACTGAGCGATTGCCGTAAGGTCGATCATTTCCTTTTCGTCAATCCAGTGATATTCGTCGACGAACTTCTTCCTCATAAGCGAAACAATGACGTACCCTCCGCCGAATGTAAACGTACTCAGAAACAGTGTGGAAAGAAACAGTTTCCTGTATTCAGTAAAACCCGTTTTCACGTATAGGCTCCTGTAAAGTCAAATAAAACCTGTAATACAGGCAGGAAGATGCGCAGAATGCCTGCAGGTATTCCGGCTGAATGATTATGGAACAGGTTACCTAAAAGAAAGAAATATTGCAACAGGCAGAAATATACCGGAGAAAACACAAAATTTGATAATTTTTTCGTTTGATTATGATTTACTTTTATAATCGAGGGAAGTCTGGCTGTATAAAACCTGTCTGGTATTTTGACAAATCAATGTATCCGGCACATCAATCAGCAGCAGCAGGCTTTTCTTCCGCTTATTGAATCAGTATACTTAGTATCTATGCTGAAACACTATTTATGGATATTTTTCATCTCTATGGTCCCACTCATTGAACTGCGGGGTGCCATACCCGTATCGCAGGCCTTCAATCCCCCGCTCCCACTTCTGTGGTCGTATGTTGTGTGCATCATAGGGAATATGATTCCGGTTCCGGTCATCTATCTGTTTGCGCGGAAATTTCTTGAATGGGGCTCAGACAAAAAAGTCATCGGCAGAATTTGTACGTTTTTCCTTGTAAAAGGCAGGCACGGCGGTGAAAAGCTTCAGGCAAAAGCCGGACACGGACTTTTTATTGCACTTATGCTGTTTGTCGGCATTCCTCTTCCCGGAACCGGTGCATGGACAGGTACACTCGCCGCAAGCATCCTCGATATGGATTTCAAGGAAACGGTTCTTGCGGTCACAGGGGGAGTGCTCATCGCCGGAATCATAATGGCGTTTATCAGTTTCGGCGTATTCAGTTTCGTAAAATGATAATCACTATGAGAAGGAGAAAACATCATGACAAGATTTTTATTTTATTTTGTACTTCTTCCTGCCCTGCTTCCTGTAATTCTTATTGTGGGGTATGTATACAAACAGGATAAAGTGGAACGCGAACCCGCTCTCATGGTACTGAAAGCACTTTTTTACGGCGCTCTTTTCTCTCTGGCGGATATTCCTGTGGAACGCCTGCTGCAGCAGATAATCGCTGCATATTATCCTGCAATGGATATAAATTATCAGTTGGCCGAAAATTTCTTAGGTGTCGCAGCTGTTGAAGAACTGACAAAATGGCTCGTCCTGTATCTGTTCATCTGGAAATCGCACGATTTTGATTATAAGTTCGACGGCATTGTATACGGAGTGTCAGCGTCTCTCGGATTTGCCGGACTTGAAAATATCATTTATGTCATACATTACGGTACAGGAGTCGCTGTATCCCGCGCACTTTTTGCAATTCCCGGCCATGCAGCGTTCGGTATCATTATGGGATTTTTTCTTGCACGGGCAAAACATTTTCGGCTCCGCGGCCACAGCTTTATAAGTTTCCTCTGCATGGTGCTCTGCATTGCAATCCCGGTCTGTATACACGGAACATACGATTTTCTTCTAAGCCCCGCAGCAAACAGCAGTAACTTTTCACCGTATTTCTTTATACTCGTCATTGTCATTGACGTTATATCATACCGGATAATCAGGCACGAATCGCGGACAGGCAGACCCTTATAAGGCACAGAAGCAACAGATTTTTCAGGCAGCACAGAACCTTTTGGAAGCAGTAAATAAACCGGTCATACTATACAGGGCACATGAAGTAAAATTTATTCCGTCAGGTCATTTCAAATACAGCAACCGGACTAAAATTTTTAAAGAAGTCTTCTTCTAAGTTCAAATGAGGCTTGTTTCAAATTAAAAGAAGGCTTCTTTGAACTTCAAACGAGCCTTCTTTCAAGTTGAATGTCCCGGACATTTAACTTGAATCTCCCGGACATTTAACTTGAATCTCCCGGACATTTAACCGGATATCCGGTAATTAAACAGGACACAGAGATACCTGACAAGCAGTTTCGCTAAAGTAATGATCAATCTTCCTTCAGTCACACCGTTTATCAGCATCAGGTTTATTGACGTAACACAGAGAGAAGAGTAAAGTCTATCTGTATGGAGGACACCATGAGTAAAGGCAAAGGAAAAAACACAAACTTCATCCCCGGAGCAGGCAACAAACAGGGCGGAGCCGGCACAACCAATACCAGCATAAAAAATCAGTCTGCCCATAACCAGACATCCCGGACACTTCTTACAAACCCAAGCCATATAGGCGGACGAGGAGGAAAGTAAGAGTACAAAAAAGATGCCCCCGGGACGGGCATCTTTTTTGTACGTCTCCAATAAAAGAAAAAAATACGTCAGTATTTTTTTCTCCCTACGACTTCCACGTCTCCAATAAAAGAAAAAAAATACGTCAGTATTTTTTTTCTTCCCACGACTTCCACGTTTATAGTAATTTCAGCACATTAATCATCTCGATGGCATCCAGCGCACAGTCATATCCCTTGTTACCAGCCTTGGTGCCTGCTCGTTCAACAGCCTGCTCAATAGTATCCGTCGTAAGAACACCAAACAGGACCGGCACACAAGTTGCAAGAGAAACGGCGGCGATTCCCTTCGACACCTCATTACAGACATACTCATAATGTGATGTTTGTCCCCGAATTACCGAACCCAGACAAATAACCGCATCGTATCTTCCGCTGACCGCCATTTTTTTTGCAGCGACAGGAATTTCAAACGCACCGGGAACTTTCACAAGTGTTATATTGCCGTTTTTTACATCATGACGCAGAAGTCCGTCCAGTGCACCGGAAATGAGTCTTGATACGACAAAATCATTGAATCTGGAAGCAACAATTCCAATTCTCATGTCACCTGATGAAACGACCGAACCTTCAATCGTTGTTATTTCCATACTATAATCCTCCAAAAATTATACGTTTGTAAGCAGATGCCCCATACGGTACTTTTTCGTCTTCAGATAGGCGCAGTCGTACTTCTGCGGATTTATTTCAAGCGGAATTCGTTCCGTGATTTTTATTCCGCTATCTTCAGGAGCAAGTTCTTCAAGCTTCCGCGGATTGTTCGTTATAAGACGAATCTCATGTATACCAAGCTGATTTAAAATCTGCGTACCATCAGTATAATCACGTGCATCTTCAGGAAAACCAAGTTTTAAATTCGCGTCAACCGTATCACAACCTGTATCCTGCAGACTGTATGCACGGATTTTATTTGCAAAACCGATTCCTCTGCCTTCCTGTGACAAATAAACAAGTACACCGCGGCCTTCTTCTGCAATCATTTTAAGCGCAGCGTCAAGCTGCTGGCCACAGTCGCACCGGAGAGAACCGAAAGTATCACCGGTAATACACTGGGAATGTACACGGCATAAAACAGGACCGCCGCCGGCGATATTTCCCATGACAAGCGCAGCATGTTCCCTGCCGTTAATTTTATTAACGAACGCAAAAATTTTAAAAATACCGAATTTTGTCGGAAGTTCAGATTCTGCAGCAAGTTCCGTAATTATTTCGTGTGCTTTCCGGTACGCAGTAAGTGCTTCTATCGTTACTAGTTTTATACCCCACTCTTCAGAAAGCCGCATCACTTCCGGCAGCCGCGCCATATGACCGTCGGCGTTCATAATTTCACAGCATAGTCCGGCTTCCTGAAAACCTGCCATACGGCACAAATCAACCGTTGCCTCCGTATGACCGCGGCGGCAGAGCACTCCTCCGTCTTTTGCGATAAGCGGAAACAGGTGCCCCGGACGGCGGAAACAGGCAGAATTTGAAGCAGGATCCGCGAGTTTTTGGGCCGTAAGGCAGCGGTCAAATGCAGAAATTCCGGTTGTTGTTTCAACAGCATCAACACTCACGGTAAATGCAGTACAATGATTATCAGTATTGCGCGTGGTCATCGGTTCAAGCTGCAGACGATCTGCGATCCGTCCTGATACAGGCATACATATAAGTCCTCCCGCATGTGATACCATAAAATTCACCTGTTCAGGTGCAGCAGTCTGTCCGGCGGCAATAAGATCACTTTCATTTTCACGATTTTTGTCATCTGCAACGATGATCATCTTTCCTTTTTTCATGTCATCCACAGCTTCTTCTATTGAAGCAAATACCGTTCTACCCATTCTGATGCTCCTGTTCGTT
>Ga0172378_10005047_pt1 | contig 12327 bp, 12 predicted proteins | sample GrowelOW332metaG_FD_119755 | JGI IMG/M metagenome (GOLD analysis project Ga0172378, IMG submission 119755) | Groundwater microbial communities from an aquifer near a municipal landfill in Southern Ontario, Canada - Pumphouse #3_1 metaG | ecosystem: Environmental > Aquatic > Deep subsurface >...
CATTATCGAACCCGGAATCGTGCGAGAGGCTGATAGGAGCCATCCTGTTGGAACAGCACGAGGACTGGATCAATGACAAGGCCTAGCTCAATGTTAAAAAAATGGATTGCTCCGCTTCATGTCTGTGATTTTACAGAAAAACTCTTGCATTATCTTTTTCTCTACATATGACCCCGCTTATTTTCCGGGGGGATTACAATTTTTTAGTTTTTTCCGATTTATCAATCTTGATATTTCGTGATGAAAAAACACTGCATTCACGATTGTAACAACAAGAATTCCAATCAACGAAGCCTTTACAGCAGAAACAACCCACTCCACATAATTGGAAGAACACGCCTTTGTAAACGGCTCACCTAGAACATAAATGATAGCCATAAAAGAAATAATCGCAATCGCATCAACAAACAAATGTTTTACAAATATCCACAAGCTTCGATGAAGCACATTCTTGGAAATATACCAAGCTAAATATGATGTCCTATAAACCATAGCGATTAAAGTGCCAATGGCTACGCCAACCAAACCATAACAAAATAACAAAATACAACCGGTTACTAAATTTAAGACAGCTTCAATGATTGCGCTGTTCTGCGTTTGTCTGTAATGCCCTACAGCAAGTACTACAATATTATATGGCAACCGTAAACAATACATTCCCCAACCAGCCGTCAAAAGAATACCAAATGCAGGAGTAATGTAATTTACATCCGTCACCCCCTTAGTATAAACCCCAACAAACGGCACAACAAGAACCGCCGTTATAGAAAAAACTAATGTTACAAAAAAATGCATTCGAAATTCAAAGGATTCAAAATTTATTTCGAAAGTTTTCACATCTCCTTTAGCGAATAAATTTCCTAAAAAAGCTTGAACACCATTAGTCACAGCCATGGTCAAATTACGAACTCCGTTCACAACCAAAAAATAGATAGCATAAACAGAAACATTTTCAAGTGTTGAAAAAAAAGTCAACACTGTTATACCAGAACTCTGCAAAACAACAGCAGAAATATGTTGCGCTAACCCGTTCCACTTTTGTGGAATAGCATTTTTATCAACCTCTACTTTACGATTAATCTTGTACCACCGATGAGCAATAAAAGAAATACTCAATGGTTGTATCAAGAATACTATCGAAGAAACTAATTTGACCACATGCACAGAAGCACCACCATACATCAGCGCAATACTCAAAGGCAAATTCAGTAATAAAGCAACAATTTGAACGGCGTAAGGAACGAAACCAAATTGATCTGAATTAAGCAGCAATCGATAGGTGATTCCAAAGTAATATTGGGCAAAAGAACTTATTGCAATAATCGCAATAAGACTTCCCGTGTATAAAAAATCAAAATTGCCATTTATAATTTTAGGAAATATAAAAACAAGAACAATCGTATACGCCAAAAGCAACTTCGCAATATTGCGAAAGAAATGTTCAGCCGATACGATTATTTTCGACAATCCAACATTATCTCTTTGGGAAAGTGCTTTATAAAAAGCCGATTGCACAACTGCGCCAATACCACATTCGGCCAAAGCAATAAAGCCCAAAAACTGCGTAATCGAAGAAACAAGCCCATTTACGGCAGAACCATAGAAGCCAAGAAATAGCCTCGGCAAAATAAAACCATAAACTATTGTCAACAGCTGCAACGATAATGAAAATACTGATGTTAATCGTAGTTTTCTTTTAGACGAAAGCATTTTTATTTATTTGGCAGCTGAATTAAATCACCCCATTCGCGATCCCAAGAATTCGGTTTGATCCTCAAAAAGCCACCCATATCAAAAAAAGTTAGTTCGCCGAAATAAATTTGTCCCGACACCTCATAAAAATCTGCACGAACATGAGGAATATTCTTTGCCAATACTGTTACAAGATGTTTCATTTTGTCAAAAGATTTTGGTTTTTCTAAAAAGTCAACCATATTATTTGGATGCCAATGATTTACTAATGGTAAATGATTAAAATCCATATCAAAATAATCAAAAGACAATTCTTTTTCTTTACTTTGCCTGTTAGATGCTAATAATAAAAAATGGGGAACACCATTAAATGTATAAAACTTATAATCGAGAAGTCCCTTACACGAAGGGTCCTCCATATACATTTCCGCAATAATTCTAGGAGGAACATTTTTGTATGGCCATTCTCTGTAATTCCAATAATAATTTTTTTTCAATGACAATTCTATTTTTTCTTTTGCTTCAACCATATTCAATCTTGACTTATCTTTACATATCACAAGTCCACCAGAATCATGAGTACATTTTAAGACAAATTGATTCGGCAAATTATCGAAATCAATTTCATCAAATTTATTCCATACACCGAGTGTCGGAATAACATAATTTTCACCAATCAATTTTGCTACAAATTTCTTTACTGCATACTTATCTACCAAACTAGTATATAATGGATTTCTATCGTAGAGTTTTAGCCATTGTAATTTTTCATTAAATGTTTTGGGATTTTTTAAATCCAACTTTTTCCTTGTTTGAGAGAAGAAACAAATCTTCAAAAAAGCGTCATCTTTCAATACACATGCTATCTTATTATTTAACAATTTTTTGAGTATCACGCAAAGAAAACCGACTCTGTCTTTTTTTAACAAGTCAACAGCTGTAGTTATTTTAGACATAATTTTCATCCTTTTTTACTATTTGACGATCTAAAAAAACTTTCATAATCACATACATCGTTATTGTTACGACTATAGAGGTTATATAAGATCGCCCAATAACAAAAATTCCCTTTAAAAGAAAAACATAGTACGAAAAAATAAAAAAAACATCAGCTACACTATATTTTTCCCGCTCTATAAAAAAATAAAAGAATAAACTCATTGCACATCCTATTAACAAAGACCCTAAAACACCCCAATCTATGTAAAGCCATCCTACAAATGTGTAAAATCTTGTTTCCCACTTCCCCCCCAGTTCTGATGGAGAAACATAATCTACTCCATATAATTTACCTAATGTGTAATCACCATATAAAAAATGATCTAATGTTCCATACACCTGCGTATTAAAAACAATCGGAGCCTGCCCCGAATAAGATAAAAACGAATTTAGTGGCCCCCTTGTATCAAATCGAGAAATAGTCACATCAACGAAAAGAAAAAAAGTCAACGCTAAAAAAGCAACAAAAAAAATATTGACGAAATATTTTTTTCTTTGAGATATATCATCTAAAAAGAATAGGTACATGGACGGTAATAAGGCGATTAATTCAAAAAGCATTGATCTTGATGTGCAAATAATCGCATTTACTATTTGAGTCAATAAGGCAAAGGCAAATAAATTCAAAGATATGGGTAAAACATATTTTCGTTTTTCCGTTTTTCTTAACATGAGAAACGCCAAAACAAAAGCTAAAATTCGACAATAATTTGAAAAATTTATTGAAAAATATTCAACAAAATTTGAATATACTTTAGGTGTTTCTTCCGAATAAGTCGATGCCCAATCACCAATCTGAAGCATCAAAAAAGTAGTTGGCAAAGATGCATAAATCATAATAATAGAGCATATTATATATATTAGCGCAAAAAACAAATAAATATTACTATAACTTTGAACAATCTTTAACGATGTTAATTCCCATCTAGAATACAAAAACGGAGAAAAAAACAACACATACAACAAGATCAAAAAAGCGTAAGGAACTAATCCTATGAATTCAATATCAGTATTATGTGATATATTATTATTGCAAACTATCAGAGAAGCAATAGAAACTATACCATAAGCAGCAGATAAAACCATTCCTAATGGGTTACTTTTCTTTTTCAAACAAAAAAGAAAAAGAAAAAATATACTTATAGAATAAAGTATTGTTTCAACCATACTATATTTTAGTCGTGAGCCAATTTATGAAGATTTTAGGACGATACATTAATGCTATAATAAATCGTAATTTTTTCCCTCTATTACCCCCTTTTACAATCATTCCTTTTGAAAAGGAAACAATGAAATGAAATCTTATTTCTAATCCGAATAAACTCTTATAAAAATTTTCAAAATCATTAATTATCTCTAGATTAGACGAATTGACGATTCTTTCTAAAAGGACAAGCATATATTCTTTGAATTTTTTTTTATATATCAGATATTTTTTTTGTTTAGCTATTTCTCTATCAATTTTAGAAAAAAGATATTTTGTAGACTCATATTTTTCCTTTGTAATAAAAGCCGATGTCATTGCATTTTTTTGATTCACCCTATAAAAATAATCTTCTTTGCAGTCCGTCACATATTCATAGGAATAATCTCCAAGCAACGATGGTAAAATATAGCTTAGATCTGTATATATTTTTACTTTTTCATCCCACTTTATATTTTTAAATCTAGATGCTTTATAAATGCAATTCCATACAGAAAAAGGATAATCATTTGATAAAAAAGAAATTATATCATTTTTTTTCCTCTTTCTCCCCCATTTTCTTTTAGTTTTAACTATCTCATTATTTTCGTTAACAAAAAAGGAAACTCCTTTAAAAACAGCAAAATCTAAAGCAGGGTGTTTTTCCATATACGAAACACGTTGTTCTAAGCAACATGTTCCAACAAAATCATCTGCATCAAAATGAATAATATATTTCCCATCAGCGTAAAGCATTCCAATATTTCTACAGGCAACAGATCCTTTTGGTTCCCTTGTTCTTCGGAGCAACACAATTCGATTGTCTCGTTTCAAAAAAGCATTAATATAGGAGACCGTATCATCGGTACATCCATCATCTACTAAAATTAAAGACCACGCCAAATAACTTTGCCTTATGATAGATTTTATAAATTTTGATATAATTACACCTGTATTAAACACAGGTACAATTATTGAAACTTTAGGAATATCGTTCATTTTTAAACTCCGAATTTTCTATTGCGGCTTTCAAAGCTTTTAAATATCCTTTTCCATATTTCAAATCTGGCTCCATATGATTACCTTCTCCCCATTCATTCCATGCTTTAATCAGCACAACATTCTTTTTTTTCTTTTCAACAACATCAATAACTTTCTTTACGAGATTATAAAAATATTCCGGTTGGCAATCATGTAACAAAATAGATTTTCTACCAGATCTTGGAGAATGATCCCAATTTGGAGCAATTACGGGAATAACATTCTCATCTTTTGCATCATCCGTAAGCATATAATTGGAAGCTTCTTTATATTTAAAAACCGTTGGAAGATGCAAAAATTTTCTTTTGAAATAAAGCCACATTTTTGAAATTAAAGATAAATTATGGTGAATATTATAAATATTGTCATTATAAATTGCATCAACCCCTAAAGATAAAATTTCATCTTTATTCCTACTAGCAGAATCTCTACCACAGAAAAAAAATTCTCCTAAATCTTCTTGTTTTGCAAGATTACGCCAAGTATCAATAAAAATTTTCACATCTTGATTTGCTAGGCAATCATATATACAAACAAACATTTTTCCATCAATTCTATAATAGCGAGAATCTTTAAATAAAGGCAACATTCTATAAAAAAAAGCTTTATAATCCGCTTCTCCTAAATATTTCTGTTCCATAATCACCTCTTTGTTTCCTTTTTTATCCCACAGTTTTTTTTCCCATGAATGATTCGCCCAAGCAATACAAAAAGGTAAAGTTATACTTTTATCTTTTTGAACCTCAAAGATAGGCATTTCAAGCAACTGCTTGCCAGCTCCAAACCAATATGTCCAATAGCAAAAAGCCGATATCCCATATTTTTGAGCAAGATTAGCTTGAGCTCGACGCGATTCAGGTAATCTTAAATCATAAAAACCTAGATTAGCAGGTATATGAGGCTGATAATGACCATGAAAAAGTGGTTTCGCTTTTACAACATTTGTCCATTCCGTAAAACCTTCGCCATACCACTTATTATTTTCTGCAATCGGATGAAATTGGGGTAAATAAAAAGAAATAAATTGAGTCATTTTATTTTTCCTATTATAGAAAGTTTTAAATATTTATTTGCAACATTTCTCCAAGAATATGCTTTTTTCAGGTTTTCAATCGCACTCTTCTGCACACTGTCGAATTCTAAATTTTCTTCAATATATTTTTTAATCAACTTCATTAAGTTTTCTGCATTTGCGTTTTTAAAAAACACATCATCACCCATTCCAAACAGTGTTTCCTTAAAACTCGGCAAATCCGATGCGACAATCATTCTTTCAAAATTCAAAGCAAGAAGTAAAACGCCACTCTGCGATATTTCTCGATATGGAACTACAATTACATCCGATTCCATGATTTTCTCGTTCAAAAAAACATCGGGAACAAATTCAGGGATAAATTCTATATCTAAGCCTTTTGCCATTTCTCTTAATTGTCCTAAATACTCCGGCGAAGTTTTTCCAACAATTAATGTATGAACCTTTTTTTGACTCTCCAACGGCAACAAAGCAACGGCCTCTACCAAAAGATCTGTCCCCTTATAATAGCTTTGATTACCGTACATTATCAAGTTCAATTTTTCACCACGAATATGAGGAACCACTTTCAAATTCTTGGGAACAAAAACTCCGTGCGGAATCACTTCTACTCGCGTTGGATTGATTGCAAATTCATTGCAAAATTCATCTTTGGACGTTTGTAAATGAACTATAAACTTGTCGAAAAATCGTTCAACTTTCGCAAGCCTGTTTTTATAGGCAATTTTTTCTTTATCGCCGCAATCATGCGGATAGATATTGTGGACCGTCAGCAAGAATTTAGTTTGCGGAGAAACAAAACGCAATATGCGAAGGAAATGTTTTTCAATGGAGGAAACTTCCAAAAAAGGAAGCCATTGCAAGTGTAATATGTTCGGCCTTTTGCAAAAAACAAAAGCACACAAGTATAAATAGTTGACAAATACTTCTAAGGCCTTAAAACTCCGTTTTATTTTATTCTCGCTATTCTGGAGCATTTTGGGAATCAAGCTGATTAATCTTCCACAGCAGCACTGTACATTTTTCGTTTCAATATTTGCAGCTAGCAACTTCAAATGGTCTTCTTGACCTATGCTATCTGACATCGCCTCGCATAAGGCAATATCATAATTCAGCACCTTGCCAGAAATGTCAACCATCAAATAATTCATTTTCTTCCCAATTGATATCCCATACAATCTTTTCTTTTGCCAATTCCACATTGTGGCCTATTTTTAAGAAACCTCCACGCCCGTCCAAAAGAACTTTTTTATTTATTGAAGTGTAATTTCCAATTGAAATTCTATATGGGCTACGAACATCCAAATGGCGAGCAAAGAGAACTTTACGCCCCACTTTTTGAAAAAACAAATTTGAAAACAAAGCACGAACTATAGGAAAAGGAAAGAAATATACAGAAGCAATACAGCTATGATAAATTTTACTCAAAATCTCTTTTATCTGCATTCCATTTTCTCCACGTACTTTATTTTTTTCCACACGCCAAACGCAAGGTTCCGTACAGTAATCCATAGGCTCACAATCGGGTTCAATCCATCAGCTTCGCGATACAATTTGTAGTGCCAGCGGACAAGCGAAATGTAGCCATGGTTGCTAATGGAACCAAAACGTTTACGATATTTTGCAAGGCATTCATCTAGCAAATAACAATCTACTTTCCGAATTACCTTAAGCCACATCGCATAATCATTGTTCTTCTTAATGTCTACAATTTGAATATCACCCACAACTTCACGACTGTACATCACAGTAAGGCAACCGGGCCAGCAATAGTTAAACATTCCCGTTTTCGAGATGTGCTTGGGACCAGTCACAATAACACCCATAGCAGTGGAAATTTCGTCGATTTCTGCATAATCCGTATAAGTAAAATGGTAACCGTTCTCTTCCATAAACTGGATTTGTTTTTCCAATTTTTCAGGCATCCACAAATCATCGCTATCAAGAAATGCGATCCATTTACCCTTTGCTTCTCGAAGTGCGCGATTTCGAGTTATGGCAGCACCAGAATTCTTTTCATTTTTCAGGTAATGAATTCTTGCATCATTAAATTGCGAAATGATTTCATCCGTGTTGTCGGTACTAGCATCATCAACAACAAAGAGTTCCCAGTTCGTGTATGTCTGCGCAAGTACGGAGTTTATCGTCTCTGCAATAAACCGCCCTGTATTGTAACTTGGCATAATAATGGAAACCAAACCGTTCATTGTCATTCGTGACCGTTCTTGATGATTTTGCAAGGTATCCCCACGGCCGTTGCTCCGTTAGGTAAATTTCTATTTACTAAGCTACAAGCTCCGACGATTGCCTTTTCCCCAATCGTGAGCCCATCGCCTTCTGCCGTTTTGCTGATAATGCTTGAGCGCATCCCTATGTATGCACCATCTTTTATGGTTATAGGCAAATGACCCTGATTTTTTCCATGGCAAGCAAAATAGACCCCATAAGAAATAGTAACCTTATTGCCTATTCGCAACAAATCGTAGCATAAGTCATCCATGTAACAATGCGTACCTATGAATACTTGCTTGCCAATTCTAAAGCCACAAATTCTGTAAATTGCAATCCGAATACAATTGAAGGGGCATAATGGAGCACATGTATTCGTGAAAAATTTGCGAATAGGTTTAACAAATATCGTTAACAACGAGTAATTGTAATAATACGGAGCTGGTTGCTTTTTTATCTTTTCGTATAATAACTTTGCTATCAACATCTACCCCCCATCAGCGCATTCCGAGCTTCAACTTGCTTTGCTTTATATTCTTCTTCATTTACTTTTCCACAAGCAAGCAAATAGTCTCCATAATCAGTTGCAGTATCACAATTTTCTTCTGTTATTCCATCGCGCTTGACAACTTTAAAGAATGTATTCCAAATTATTTTTACATCGCCAAAGAATGTTATGTTGTCTATATATTGCAAGTCGTATGCGAATTTTTGTTCCCAAGTCATATTATTGCGACCGCTACATTGCGCAAGGCCAGTAAGTCCTTGACGGACGCTATGCCTTTTGTGCTCTTCGGCGCTCATAAACACCATATCACGTACAAGCTGTGGCCTTGGCCCTACTACAGCCATATCGCCTTTGAAAATGTTAAATAGTTCTGAAAGTTCATCGAGGCTTGTACTGCGCAAAAACTTACCGTATGCGTTCAATCGCACATCGTCGGGGAGCAAATTTCCGTTTTTATCCTTTTGATTTGTCATTGTGCGGAACTTGACAAGCTTAAAGATGCGTTCGTCTTTCCCTGGGCGAGGTTGCGTAAAGAACGGGTTCCCGCGCATCATTATAACACCGGCTACTGTAAGCGCAAGGAGTACGGGGCTAAAGCAAATGATAGCTCCTAAGCTCAAACAAAAATCAATCGCGCGCTTTAAGTAGTTTTTATACATATTATTTTAGCCGTTCTCCACATGTTCCCTGAGGGACTCGTTCTATATTTCCGAAAAAACGAACAAATCTACTTTGTAAGGTAAATTGGACTCTTGCCTCGACAATATCAGCTATCAGCTGCAATTTTTTTTGCAGCGTTTCGCGGGATTTTTCAGAAATCCCAAGAGTTGCCGAAAGCGATGTCTTTGTCTGAAGCATTAAGGAGTTCCTATACTTAAAAGGTTAGCGAACATTATTGCTTTTCCTCCATGTGCACATTTTGTTGTGTTGTTACATATTTTTGTGTTGGACTTCTCGGAGAATTTGGCTCAGTCATTGAAAGGCCGTTTCCTAAAAGTGGGTCTATATGGTGAGTTTTGAACCAATATCTATCTTTTGCCCCCATGTAATCCGCAATTTCAATTAGCAGTTTTGGTTTTACACAAAAATCTAAAATCATTTGGCTTTTCTTACTTACTGAGTTCCCTTCGTTACTTACTGAGTTTCTATCGTTACTTACTGAGTTTCTATCGTTACTTACTGAGTTTCTATCGTTACTTACTGAGTTTCTATCCGAAAACCATATCACGGACTTAAATTCGTTAATGGTTGTGTTATTTTCAAAATCAATTTTAACACCTTCTCCCAAAGCGCGAATGATTCCTGATCCTAGCCCTCTGTATACCATTAACTTTGAACAAAAACTCGCAATAAGTGGATTTCTCAATTTTGATACACCCAACTTAATCTCATCTATTGTAAGCCCACCAAATAAAGACCCCGGATTAATTATTTCAATACGATCAGAAAATACAAGTAGCCGAATGTAAGTGGGCTCCAAAAGATCAATATGCACAAGTGCATTCTGAAGAAGTTCTTCCAACACAATCTGTGGAACTTTAGTTTTCCCTACACTATTAAAACTTTGACCAGCCTGTTCATGTTTTAAATTCGCTTTCAAAAAAGACATTGCATCGCGGTACATATTAGGTATTGTACCTTCAATATCTCGACTATCTTGGTATTCCGATTCACCTATGCTATTGCCATAATAAGCAACGGCCTTTACTTTGAATGTTTTTAAAAATAATTGTGGATTGCGTCCAAAGAAAAGCATCCCAGCTTTTGAAACTTCGCTTGTTTGGGTAAGCACGCCTATACTTTTTAAAATGGCATCTACAGGCTTTCCAAAATTTTCTTTAGGTTTTCCATATGTTTTTTGAAAAAAATCATTGATATATGCCACTTCCAAATCAGCATAAGATGTACCGATCAATCCAGATTCTTCAGGTAAATACATTTGAGACTGCTGAAATAGCCCAAGTATTTCGCTATTTTCCACCAATTTGCGCTTGTCCGCAGCTTGCTTAACCCAAATAACGCCGCTCAAATCTTTGTAAGGTTTATTAATTCCTTCTCTAACATTTGCAATCAAAACAGTTTTGCCTTGAATTTCAACAACTTCCGTTGTCAAATAAATAACCGGCCGACATAATTCTGTCGCAATATTCCCTAGTTCTGCAGATATTCGCTGAACATCCTCATAGCGTAATCCGAGAATTTCTCCAGTTTTATCTTTTATGCCAAACAAAATTCGTCCACCCTTTGAATTTGCAAACGCAACCATCTCCGAAGCCATTTGTCTCGGGCTTGATAGTTCCTGTTTGAACTGGAGAGTGCTGGTTTCACCGCAACGAATGTTGTTTTCTAGGTCCATCAAAAAGTTCTTCCTACTTAAAGCAACCCCTTATAATTTCGATTATTTGATCTTGTACATCTGGGGCCATTTTGTTGTCGCTGGGGAGACACAGGCCTCGGGCAAAGATGTCAGCTCCATTATCCATTGAGCTCCCTTCTATATAAGCGTTTGTTTTAGCGCGCCCGTTACCATCTGCAGTTATAAAAGCGTTCATCCTGTAAATGGGTTGCAAATGCATCGGCTTCCATATCGGGCGGCCTTCGGCGTTTTCTTTTGCTAAAGCTTCTAAAATTTCTGTGGGGCAAGTTTTGCCGCTTTCGTGTACATAAAGAGCCTCGGTTTCGCCGCGCACTTGTTTGCACATTGCACTTTTATCTATCAACAGACAACTTAACCAAAAATTGGGTTCGCTATCTTTTGCATTATACGGATTCATCTGTACAGGGAGGCCTTTTAAGCCTTCCTTATAGCGCATATAAATAGCTTTCTTTTGTGCTATGTGTTCTTCTAAATAGGGCATTTGTCCGCGGACAACGCCAGCGATGACATTACTCATACGGTAGTTGTAGCCTATTTCTTCGTGCTCATACCAAGAGGCAGCTTCACGGCTTTGCGTGCTCCACTTGCGCTCCTTCTCGGCATCTTCCTTGCTATCCGTGAGAAACATCCCACCGCTACTGCCCGTGATGATTTTATTGCCATTAAAACTAATGATGCTGTAATCGCCAAAGCTCCCTGTTTGCTTGCCCTTGTATGTTGCGCCAAAACTTTCGGCAGCATCTTCAACTATCAGTGCGCTATGCTTTTTGCAGATATCACGGATTTCGTCTATTTTGCCCGGAGTGCCGTACAAATGAGCAACAACAACAAGCCGTACTTCGGGGTAAATTTCAAAAGCCTTCTCAAGTGCTGCAGGATCCATATTCCAAGTGTCGTACTCGGTATCGATGAACACTGCTTCACCATTTTCGTAAGCGATGGGATTCACCGTGGCATCAAATGTCATATCACTGCAAAACACTTTTCGACCTTCAAGAGCCCCATGAGCCGTTTTTGACATCCCATACAGAGCTTCACCCGCAAGCTTGGAGCTTAAATGGAGTGCGGCAGTTCCTGCACTGAGGGCTACAGCGTACTTACAACCTATTTTTTCACAGGCAAGGCGTTCTACTTCATTGATGTTTTTCCCAACCGTGCTCATCCAATTGGTTTTATACGCCTCGGTCACATACTTGAGCTCTTCCCCGTGCATCGTCGGCGATGATAACCACACTTTATCTTTGAAAAGCATTTTTTGATCCATA
>Ga0172378_10005048_pt1 | contig 12324 bp, 8 predicted proteins | sample GrowelOW332metaG_FD_119755 | JGI IMG/M metagenome (GOLD analysis project Ga0172378, IMG submission 119755) | Groundwater microbial communities from an aquifer near a municipal landfill in Southern Ontario, Canada - Pumphouse #3_1 metaG | ecosystem: Environmental > Aquatic > Deep subsurface >...
ATATGTTATTTCTTGTAAAATAATCAAAAGAATATGTACTTTAGACAAAAAAGGTGTTCATTGCGAACACCTTTTTTGTTGTGGACAGGCCTATCCTGACAAGTAAAAATTATTATTTTGCAAAAAACGCAAAGTACTAGAACTCCGAGAACTTTTATTTTTTAACATAAAAATTTTTTTACATACTTTTACCAGTAAATCTGCCGCTTATTTAAAGGTATTTTCTTTTTATGTAGAGAACATTTACTTTAGTTGTACTTTTCACTGTAGCAAACATAGTACAAAACGATAATTTTTACATACGCAGCAGCTCACAGACAACGTATAGATTGTTACAATTACATCATACCGTTTGATCTATATGGAAGGAAGTCGTGAAAATCATGCATACCTATCAACGATCAATGAAAAATCAAATTCGTTATTTATTCATTATTCTTATGATGATGCTGCTTACTGTAGTAAGTTGTATCGCCTTTTATTATTGGAAATTATCGATTGATGATATGGTCATGAAAATACAGGAATCTTATAATATGTCTATTTTACAGGAAATAAAAACTTTTATTGCAACACCTGTAACGATGAATGAAAAAAACAGCTGGTTTCTCAAAAGCGGTCTGGTTGATATAAATAACGCTCATGATCGCGAAAGATTTTTTTCAGGAGTTATGCAAACAGCATCGCCAAATGTGTATAGTTTTAGCTATGGTACGTCTACCGGCGAATATTATGGTATACGGCACAACCCGCAAAATCAACTGGAATTTATGGAAAGTAATAAAACAACACAAGGTCATTCACAATATTATGCAATAAATGATGATTTTACCAAAGGCAAACTACGTTTGAGATTAGATCGATTTGACCCTCGTACAAGAAGCTGGTATCAACTTGCCGAACAGACACATAAACCAACTTTTTCTCCGGTGTATGAACATTTTATTATGAACGATCTGGCGCTATCTGCCTCTTATCCTATTTATAATAAAAAGGACGAATTAATGGGTGTTTTAGGAACCCATATTCTTTTATCAGAAATGAATCAGAAGTTAAAAGAAGTTGTTCAAAATAAAAATGCAATTGCGTATATCGTAGAAAAAGATTCAAATCGGTTAGTTGCCAACACAGAAAATGAACCAAATTTTACAGTTGATTCAACGGGTACAATTCATCGAATTACGAGCAATCAAATCAAAAATGAAATTATTCAAGAAGCATTAACCGACTATAACGAAAACGAAACACGCGATTTTATGGAAACTACCGAAACAGGGCAATGGTATATTAAAATATCGGAATTAAAAGAAGCTGGCTTGAATTGGTTAATTATTATAGCTACACCAGAAGAACACTATATTGTACAGCTCCGGCAAAGTATTCTTTTTTCTGTATTTTTATCGATCTTAACGATTATTATTGCTATTATAATCTGGACAAAAAAAATCGACCAATATTTAAAGCCAATTTATGATTTGATTCATATTACGGAAAAACATGCATCTGGCGACCTTTCCAAACGTGCAGCTATTTTAAAACATGATGAAATCGGTAAATTAGGCTCCGCCTTCAATAAAATGGCCGAGGAACTTGAACATCTGATCAATGATTTGGAAGGCAAAGTTATTGAACGAACAAAAGAATTAGAACGAAGAAATGCTGAACTGGCCAAGTCAAAGAAACAATTGGAATTTTCTTCACAGACTGATTTTTTAACAGGCCTTTATAACCGAAAATTTATTATACAACAGATGGAAAAGGAAATAAACAATTTTGTGGTTACGCATGACGAATGTGCCGTTATTATGCTGGATATTGATTATTTTAAAAAAGTAAACGATACCTATGGACATGATTGCGGTGATATTGTCTTAAAAGATACTGCTGTTATTATGCAGCAAGTATTTCGTCAGGGAGATTCCATCTCTCGTTGGGGTGGTGAAGAATTCCTAATTTTCCTGCCAAAAACAAACTTATCTGAAGCAGCTGAACTCGCTGAAATATTACGCTCCAGAATCAACGACCATGTTTTCATATGTAAAAAATCATGTACAAAAGTAACGATCACATTAGGTATTGCAAGGTGCAAAAAAGGTTTGAGCTTGGATGAGGTAATTAAGAATGCTGATATTGCTGTCTACTATGGGAAAAACAATGGACGAAATCAAGTATGTTGTTTCGAGAAAATCCAAAAGATTTTAAAATAAGACTGCCTTTTCTTTTCCAAGAAACATTTTCCAGTATTGGTAAATCTTTCAATCAGAATATTTTGAAAAATCAATTGACATTTTTACGGTTTAATAGTATACTAAAAGCAATCAAAGAAAAGAACCACCGGTTGCGAGAATATATACAGAACGAGGAGAATCTTTAGTAGGTATATTAGCAAAAAGCAGTGAGAAAAAGCATCGTACGATACCAGAAAAGCTGTTTGTGGAATGTCACATTGACTAGACCAGGTTATGTTTAGAACTATGGTATGGAGAGATGAACAAGAGTGGGTTAAAAGGGCCTACGACAAGAAACATTTGGTGATTCAGTATATCCATCAAGTGAAAGATGCTTCAAGTTTTTCTACGAACACGATGTATCACAGGTAACGTTCTTTTCAATGGCAGAAGAACCGCATCAACCCTAAAAAGTTGAAGGCGGTTCTTCTTTTTGTACAAAATTTTAATTGTAATTACTGCTATAACAATTCCGTAATAACTACCTATTCATTTACTGAATTTTTACATAGGTGTAATTCTAAAAAACAGACTTACGTTACGACAATAATACCATAAACAATGGAATGGTCACAATGGATAATAATGTACTGGCCGAGACAACAAGCGTAGCATATTCTGTATCCGTCTTATAAAAGCTTGATAAAACAACAATCTGTACCATTGCCGGTAAAGATGCCATAATCACAAAAACTTTATACATAAGTGCTGGAATAGGAATAAAATATGCAACAGCCATAATACTTAACGGACTAATAACAAAACGCCCGACAAGCACCCATATCAAATCCCGATTTAAACGAATTTTCCTCAAATCCATACCAAATAAGGTAACACCAATTAAAATAAGGGCTAATGGTGTTGTCATATTACCCAAATATTGTGCTGCATTCAAAATAAAATCAGGTAATTGAATATTTAACAAAATGAGCAGAACTGCTCCCAGAAAGCCAATCATTGGACCGGAAAAAATTCGTTTGACCGTTGAACGACTAAAAAGTTTTACTTTTGCCTGCCCGGAATCCCCGCTTAAAGAATAGTTGCCAATCGTCCAAAAGAATGTCGTATTTGCAAAAAAATACAACAATGTATAAGGTATGGCCTTTTCACCAAAAAGTGCTAACGTAACTGGCAGCCCAATAAAAATAGAATTTGATGTTGTAAACGCCGCATGAAATATCCCAATATGTTTTTTATTGATATTAAGTACTTTACCTAAAATCAAGCTCAGCACAAAGCAGATAATCATCGAAATAAGCGGCACAATCGCCCCATAAACCAAATGAACTAATTCATCCCGATGAAAAGCATGCACTAAACTACAAAGTAAAAACAAAGGTAATGAAATATAATTTACCAATTTGGGTATAATTGCTTGTGTCTCTGGTGTAAACCATTTTTTATATGCCACTATATATCCAACTAACCCCATCAAAATAAGAGTCAAAACACCCTCAACTGCCTGTAATAAAACCATTGTATCCCTGCTTTCTTTTCCCCCAGCTATATTCTGCACACAAAAATCAATTATGAAAAAATGTGTATGCCCCTATAGCTTTTTATCGTATCACCTAACCTTCCATATAAATGTAAGATTAAACTGAGCCAACATAAAATCGCCATACAAAACAAAATGTAGTAAACTTATGCCCGTTACTAAGTTTACTACATTTTTCTTAGACTTAGAAGTCTTTTCTATTGTAAACAGCAGACAATTTTTGCTCAGAATTCACTTTAAAACGCCACAAATGCTAAAAGTCGCTTTATCTTTCCCCCAACACCAGACAACAGCTCTTAGCTTCTTTTTGTCTGGCGCAGAACTTTGCCATTTCTCTGACCGATATACTGTCCGTTGTGCACCGTAAGCACTCCATTAACAAAGACATACGCAATGCCCTCCGGATACTGAGCCGGATTTGTAAATGTACCTTTATCACAGATTATATCCGGATTAAAAATAACCAGATCTGCATAAAAACCTGCCTTTAGCAGCCCACGGTCTTTAATGCCAAACACCCCTGCCGGCTTGCCTGTCATCTTATAGATGGCTTCCTCCAACGTAAGAACCTTATCCTCGCGAACGTATTTCCCCAGCACACGGGGAAAAGCTCCATAAACACGCGGATGCGGCTTGCCTGCCATAAGTCCATCGGTACAAACATTCATTTCCGAACGCTTCATAAACCGCTGTACATGTGTTTCTGTTCCATAGAAATCCACCATACCTACAGCATTCTCTTCCTCCATAAGAAGATCCAATACCGCTTCATAAGTATCCTTCCCGCGCAGCTTGCCAAATTCAATAAGACTCAGTCCTACTGCATCCTGGTTTTTCTGTGTTTTTACACTTGTGATAAAAATCTTGTCAAGTCCGGCGAACTCGACAAAGTTATCCCAACCATCAATGCCATGCTCCATATCATAGACCATACGCGCACGCAGCTTTTTGTTGCTGAGCCTTGCTACAAGCTTATTTGTTCCTCCGTCATGTGCCCATGGCGGCAGAATCACACCAAGCATTGTACTTCCTGCAACATAAGGATACTGATCAAACGAAACGCGTATCCCCTCCGCTTTTGCTTTTTCCAAAAGCTCGATTACCCGATCAATCTTATCCCAGTTCTTGCGTCCGCAAACTTTGAAATGCGACCAATGGATGCGAGCACCTGACTCCCGCCCAATACGAATAACCTCCTGCATTGAATCGAGAATTGTATCTGCCTCACTGCGCTGATGAATGACAAACACACCATCATAACCCGCCACCACCTTACAAAGCGCAATAAGCTCCTCTGTATTGCCATAAGCACACGGCATATAAATAAGCCCTGTTGACAAACCAAACGCGCCTGCTTCCATTTCCCGCTGAACAATCCCACACATCTTTGCCAGCTCTTCCTTATCGGGCTGTCGATTATCAAGTCCCATTGCCTCCATTCGCACGTTACCATGCGGTACAAGATAAGCCTCATTGATACCCGGTTTCTTCTGTTCAATCGCAGTAAGATAGCCGTCCGTCGTTTTATAGTTCCAGTCAATAACATCACTGTCGCCATCAAGCCCCGCTAAATTTTTGCGCCATGAACTAATATACTCTTTTGGCAGCGGTGCCATAGACACCCCATCCTGCCCAAGCATTTCTGTCGTAATTCCCTGCATAACCTTCGGCAAAACCTCCGGATGCAAAAGCACCTGCAAATCACTATGACTATGCGTATCGATAAAACCAGGCGCTGCCACAAGCTGGCGGCCATCAATCACCGCATCAACCATTTGATCCGGCACATCACCAAGCGCAGAGATTCTTGTATCCTCCAGCAATACATTTCCCTTATACTTTTTATTGCCTGTACCATCAATAATTGTAATATTTTTCAATAAAGTTTTCATTTCAGCAACGCTTCCATTACATTATAATAACACTTCACAGCACTTGTCAGCTGATCAATCTCAATGTATTCATCGACTCTATGTGCCAGATTCTCACGTGACGGACCGATGCCCATTGTCTTGATGCCGGCTTCCCCTGCATAGTGACTGCCATTCGTACAAAAGTTATACTGCGTAACCTTTGGTGAAAACCCGTCCTGCCGCAACTGACCAAGCACTGCCTGCACAAAATCTTCTTTTTCATCATACAGCCAGCCGGGAAAGAAACGCTCTCCCTCGATTTTATTGCCTGTATAACACTGCTCCTGACCTTTGGCATAAGATACTTTTGCGTTTATTGTCGAATCGGTCTGCATAAGAGTATCCATCACTTTCTCTATGGGTGCAAGCACACTTTCCCGAGTCTCACCCGTTAAGAGGCGTCGATCATACGTTGCCCGGCAGTACTCCGGCACAACGGACGCTCCCGGATATGGAGATGACTTGATATCGGTAAGCTCTAATATACCCTTACCCAGTACTGGGCTTACGGATGGCTTAATCGCCTGAATTGCATCAATAACTTTACTCATATGATACACGGCATTGATGCCTTTTTCCGGATTAGCGGAGTGTGCAGCCTTACCGAACGTTTCTACAACAATCTCCGCCCGGCCGCGCTGACCGATCTTTACATTCAGCTCTGATGCTTCGCCAATAATAACAACATCCGGCTTTACTGCCGCACTAATAGCTCTTGCCGCCACGCCTTCAAAGCATTCCTCATGGACAACTCCCGCCAAACAAAGGTTTCCGGCAAAATCAGCATCTGTTGCATCCACAAAACGCACTACAGCACAAGCCATAGCTGCAAGTGCACCCTTCATGTCTGACGTACCGCGTCCGTAGATCTTACCATCGGCAATTTCTGCCGCAAACGGATCATGTTCCCAGGCAGAAGCATTTGTAACAGGGACGGTATCCATATGTCCATCAAAGAGAATTGTCCTGCCTGGACGCTTCCCCTGAATCGACACAATTAAATTACCATACCGATCAGCACGAATATCTGTTAAACCATGTTTTTGGAAAAAATCTCGCATTACTTCTGCCAGCTCTTTTTCTTCACCGGAATAACTTTTCACCCGTACCATTCTCTGACAAAGTTCAATGACTTCAGTTGTTTTTTCTCGTGTCAGCATATTCATTCTCCTTTGCACATTGTCCATTCCATACAATTGACCGATAATGCTTTTTCGCCGTATCACCTTCCGTGTTAAATACCAACACGCGTGAATTATGATCAAGCCGCAACTGTTTTTTGAGTTCGCTTAACTGCGGATCTGTCATGACTTCAAACACAAGTCCCATTCCGGCGGCACCACTTTCACCTGAAATAATATGCGGATCACCAGTCAGCGGATTACCCAGCACACGCATGGCATTTGCTGACATATAGTCCGGACACGATACAAAACAATCTGCATAGTCACGCAAAATTTCCCAACTAATCGTATTGGGCTCACCACAAGCAAGTCCCGCCATGATCGTATTCATATGACCTTTAACAAAGTGCAGCTTACCATCAGCCGCTTTTGCTGTACGATAAAGACAATCTGCTGCACTGGACTCGACAATCGTAATGATTGGACAATCCGCACCATATGCACTAGCAAAAAATCCTGCAACAGCTCCGGCATAGGACCCAACACCTGCCTGCAAAAAGATATGTGTCGGTTTTTGCCGCTTTATTTCTTCCAGCTGTTCGTAAACCTCTAATGCCATTGTCATATACCCTTGCATAATCCAGCGCGGAATATTTTCATAACCCTTCCATGCCGTATCCTGTACCATGATCCAGCCCTTTTCTTTCGCCATATCATTTGCCAGACGCACTGCATCATCATAGTTGAGTTCAGTAATCGAGGCCTCTGCTCCTTCTTTCCGAATATTTTCGAGACGCTCCGGCTCACTTCCCTCTGGCATATAAATAACTGACTTTTGCTGCAGCTGATTTGCTGTCCATGCCACGCCACGTCCGTGATTGCCATCTGTTGCTGTAACAAAAGTAAGCTTTCCTGTCTTTTTTAATATTTTGTCGCTTACCAAGGCTGCAAATGAGAGATCATCAAGCTTCTCATTTGCTCTTGCCGCAATGCAATTTGCAATTGCATAGGAGCCCCCCAACACCTTAAAGGCATTAAGCCCGAAACGATAGGACTCATCCTTCAGCAGAAGCTGATCCACCCCAATATGCTTTGCCAGCTGGTCAAGCGCTTGTAAAGGCGTCGGTGCATAGCCCGGTATACTTCGATGAAACCGGCGTGCTTTTTCTGCCTGCATTTGATTAAACTCCTGTAAATCACAGCCTTTTTCTTTTTTGCATTTATTTTCTACAGCCTTATATAGCTCTGCCATACCTATCATCCTTTTTTATTTTCATTATCTATAATGACAGGATTCCTGCCAATACAAAATTTTGTAATTTTATTTTTCAAATACGATTTTTGTTTACTTCTTTACGATCTCCGTCTCATATTTTTCTACAGCAAGTTTTGTCGACCGAACTTTTGGCGGCAGCAGCTTTGAGAATAAAAGAAATGCCAAAAGAGCCACTATAAGTCCTGGCAGTATAGGCTGTCCAATCTTCATGCCAAAAAGAAGTCCTTTTGATACCTGTTCCAAATAGATAACCATAATCGTTCCTGCCAAAAGCGAAGCAATCGTACCACCAGCTGAAGCACCTTTCCAATAATGCCCGAGAACATAAGGGAAAAAAGCACCTGCTGCCCGCAGTGTAAACGAAAACATAAGAATTGCAATGATACTCGATGTATTGAAAAGTGCCACAATAAGTGAAAGCAGTCCACAAAAAACCATAGCCATGCGTGTCACATGCATAACTTTCTGATCCGTCGCCTTCGGTGCAATCACCATCCGGTAAATATCATTAGCAAAAATTGATCCCGCACCCAAAAGATCTGAACTTGCACTTGACATTGTCGCTGAAATAACACCAGAAAAAAGAATTCCACAAATAAGCGGCGGCATTGCATGTACCGCCAAAACTGGCAATGCATAACGTGCGCCAACATCTTTAAACTGTGCTGCGTCAAAAGCACCCATATTGACAAGTGCCAGCACCGTAACGCCAAGAATTGCCGGAATAAATGCATAAACAAAATTAATAATAGCAGCAAGAATCGAGCCTTGCTGTGCAGCCTTGCCATCACGCGCTGCATAGTAACGCGAAACCGCTTCCTGCCCTACGGTAAAGGTACCAACATACATAATCGTTAATGAAACAATATCCATTACGCTATAGCCATTCAATAAATCAAACGTTTCTGGCGGAACATTTGCTACGACATTCGTCCAGCCGCCAGCAAGATCAAAAGCAAAGGGAATCGTAATTGCCATACCAACAACAATAAAAAACACTTGAATAAAGTCGGTAAGAGTTACACTCCATAGTCCACCCATTACAGAATACATCGTAACAATCACACAAATAAGTACAACAGCTGCCTGATAACTGATATGCAGAATTGTTGACAAAATAACCGACGAAGCAATAACCTGTCCAGCCGTTAACCCGACAAGCGGTAAAATCATAATGATTGCTGTAATAAGTCCTGAAAGCATCCCATAACGACGGCGAAAATACTCAGGAACCGTTTTTACGGTTGCTGCTCTAAATTTAGGTGCCAAAAACGTTAATATAACAAAAGCCAATCCCATTGTAATGACATACCATGCAGAACTTATGCCAAACTTTCCCATTCCCTGTTGCACGACACCAAGTGAACTGCCCCCACCAATTTCTGTCGCAGCAAGCGTTCCTGCCATAAGTATCGGACCCAGCCGCCGTCCAGCAACAACAAAATCTGTATTTGACTCGATCTTGCCTTTCGAATACCATCCAACCAAAAGCATCGCGGCCAAATAAACCACCACTACACCTGCTATAATCACATTTCCATCCATAATAAAACACTCCTTCATATTTACATACTGTTTTATACAGAGATTCCTGTACCCATATACTTTACAAGCAATTTTCGTGCCAAATTGCCAAACAGAATAATTTAATGTTTATTATGTTTTTAATTAATGTTTATTATGTTTTTGTGTTTTATTCTTTATATTATTTATATTTATAAAAAAAACAGCAAATTAAATTTATCAAAATGATATTTTTTCTCATTATGATAAACACTCTGCGATTTCTTCGTCAAATGCATTTCTTTCTACTAAAAACGCCCTCCTCTATGAATTTTTATTATCCTTTTACTGCGCCGGGTTTATCATTTTGATAAACCATCCAATTTTCGATACAGTGTTGCAACTCCAATTCCCAGACTTTTTGCCGCCTTACGCTTACCATTTGTATCCATGCCATAAAGTCGAAGTGCTTTCAGTATTGCATTATGTTCCAGCTCTCGCAATGGTACCACCGTATTCGTCAAAAACACACGTTCCGGCCGATACTTCAGTATAGTTTTAGGTAGTGCTTCCCTTCCAATAATACCCTCATCTCCCATCATATTCACCATAAACTCGACAGTATTCTCCAGCTCCCGGACATTGCCCGGCCACTTATAATCCATAAGCTTTTGCATAATCTCCGGTTCAATAGACTTGAACGTCTTGTGAAAAAGGCCCGTATAGCGCTCCAGAAAGTGCTCTGTAAGCTCTTTGATATCATCTTTGCGTTGACGCAGGGGCAAGACTTTTAACGGAATAACATTTAAACGATAGTAAAGATCCTCACGAAACTTTCGCTCACCAATCAGCTCTTGCAAATTCTTATTCGTTGCTGCAAGAATACGTATATCGACAGGAATTACTTGATTTGATCCAACACGCGTAATCTGACGCTCTTGCAATACGCGCAAAAGTTTTGCCTGCAAATAAAGCGGCATATCCCCAATTTCATCAAGAAATAATACGCCTTGATTTGCCAACTCAAACTTACCCATACGCCCGTTTGGATTTGCTCCCGTAAAAGCCCCCTTAACATAGCCAAACAACTCACTCTCCAACAATTGTTCCGGAATCGCCGCACAGTTGATTGTAACAAAACGTTTGTCTGCCCGATCACTGGACCGCCATATTGAAGAAGCCACCATTTCTTTCCCCGTGCCACTCTCACCTGTGATGAGAACAGTTGATGTCGATCCGGCAATCTTCTTGATATTCTGCCGCAGCTCAATTGTCCCTTCGCTACTGCCAAGAAGCTGATTAAACGCCATTGCATCAGCTGTCATGGTCAGCGCATACATCTGCGTCCGCAGATCTTCATATTCCCGTAGTTTCGCCGTGATAAAAAAAGCCGTGGCATCAATAAAATCAAGATAAGAAGCCAGGTTTGCCTCCAAAAGCTCTTTTTGCAATGCATTGCTACTGACCATGCCGATAACACCAACAATTTTCTTATCCAGCTTAATCGGCGCCGATATCTCAAAAACCTCCTTACAGCAACTTCTCTTCGGGCAATGCAGACATAACTCATCCATTCCCGGAGCAGCAATAATCTGCCGCTCCCCGGTCTGCAGAACATGACGATAGACATAGCCTTCCTCTGACATATCTGTATTTATTTTATCTGCATAAATTCCCGTTCCAGCAATACGATATAACCGATCATCTACAACCTCTACATCTACCTGCGATATCTTTGCAATAATCTGCGCATAGCGAAGAACTGTATCCTGAATCCATAATAAAGATGCCTGCATATCCATCACTCTGCCTTTCTTTTCTGATTTCTATAACAAAAAAGCGTCCCAGTCAAAATAAATTGACCGAAACGCCTTTGTTTCGCCTAACTCAGCTTCATTATAACATTATAGCACCAGATCTGCCTAGATTGATTTTAGCAAAAACTGCATATTTATTCTAATCCAATTCTAATGCCTGTCTAAAGACCATCTAATAAACTATTGGTATACTAAACACATAAGATAAAGCAAAGACATGAACCAACAAAACTAAAACAAAGGATATGCTTACGATGAAAAATGTACCGCAAAAACTTGCTGCACTGGGTATAGCTATGCTGCTTCAGCTAAACTTGAGTTTCAACACAGATATTAGCGAGGCCTCACCCATGCAGGCTCTTACAGCCGCATCAACTTATAGTACATCACCTTTTTCATCCATTGCTGGCATACAGCAAAAGCTCGTCTCCGGTATCGAATCCATGCAAACAGTTATCACTTCCGTAACAAGCAATCGGACGGATGACAGCGGTACATCATCACAGTCAAAATATCATTTGAATCAACCAAACTAGAAAGACGCTACTCAATAATTCAGGATACTATATCCTTTTAAATATAACTTTTAAAAACAACGAACAGGAGATGTTTACATGAAAATTTCAACCTCAAAGCTTATGCTTCTCGCACTTGCTATTACTGTACAGACAGGACTAAGCACATCATTTACAGAAGCAGCCACAGTCCAGCCACAGACTTCACAGGACCAGACTCAGTTCCAGCCAGGAAACGGCCCTGGCACACAGGTCTCCCCTTCTAATGAAAAAAAAGACACTCAAAAATATGATAAAAACAAAAAATTACCTGAACCTCAGGTAATTCGTGGTAATAACTCAAGCATTGATCCACAGGCAACTCGTGATAACAATCCAGGCATCGATCAGCAGGCAGCTCGCGATAATAATACAACCCTTGATCCACAGGCAATTCGTGATAACAAGCCA
>Ga0172378_10005050_pt1 | contig 12320 bp, 13 predicted proteins | sample GrowelOW332metaG_FD_119755 | JGI IMG/M metagenome (GOLD analysis project Ga0172378, IMG submission 119755) | Groundwater microbial communities from an aquifer near a municipal landfill in Southern Ontario, Canada - Pumphouse #3_1 metaG | ecosystem: Environmental > Aquatic > Deep subsurface >...
AAAGTTTTATCAAAATAATTATCATAAGAAACTATTAATACATTATTAAATCCATTACGTAACATAGAATATCTATATTGATCATAATATTTCTTAGCATCAGAATAAATTAAAAACAATAAAACTTTATAAGTATTACCACCAAAATAAACACAATAATAATTGTTACCATGATACATATAAATACCAAATATAACAAAATCACCTCGAGCCTGATTATTAACATTTCTAAAACTAGTAAATGTACTTTCAATAATATTTAATTTCACAATGATTCTCCTTTTTAATATATACCACGTTCCACCAATTTAACATTGCTGCAACATTCAACGGATGCCACTTTGCTTTTTGCTTCTTTTTTATCACTCTAACTAATTCAATTTCATTCATATTAATTCTCCTCTAATATTTCTTCTAAATTTTGAATAGTAACCTGTATCGAGCCTCTTTGCCCATAGCATAATATTTCTTGCTTAGTTCTATACGATTTATTATCTCCACACAAATGATTATTCTTTTTCAAACATCTTTTCAACTTTTCTATATAATCTCTAATAACTTGTCTATCTATCGTATCTTGTTTCATACTAATTCTCCTTTTCCAGTGAATTTAATCACTTAAACTACTTAAACTTCTTTATCAAGTCATCTTCAAATACACCAAATTCATTTTTAAACATATCTAATACAGCTTTATCATCAGCCTTTTTACGTTCTGCACTATTTCCTTTAGTTATCATTTGAATATTAAAACAAGAATTAAATAATTCCATATAGTCATCAAAAAGAATTGCATCTTTACCAAACTTTCTTCGAAGAGCATTAACATACTCTTTATGAGTCTTTTTAAATTTACCCTTTTCAATAAAATGAGTAACTATTAAATCACAATAATCATGAAATTTTTCAGGTGCTGCTGCAAAAACTAAAGCTAAAGTTTGACCAGAAGCAGTATGATCCCACAACGACATATGCTCTATTTTATTTTCATCAGGAATATCAGGCTTATCAGAATAAATATGCAAAGCCCTTACATTACCAATAAATTTATCATAATCATCCCACCGATCATATTCATAAGCATGTTTTAAATCAAAACTATTCCTAATCTTTCCATTAACAGTACACTGCTTAAATTCAATTAATCCTAATAATAAAGAATAAGCCATTGTATTAAACTCATCCCTATTTAATGCATCCCTCATCTCAACAAAACTCACATCTGCCTTATCACCTCTAAATCTCATTTCAAAACGAATCCACTGATCATAAGGAACATCAACATTCCTATGCAATCTTTCCGCCAATTTATCATATATTTGAAATTCAATAGATTGTTTTGTACCCCAAGTTGTTGACCAAGATGTAGAATTTTTAGATTGTTGATAACTTCGAACAACAGGAGAATCAACTCCATCAAAATTATCCTGATTAACAGGTAACACCGGTTTATAAACAGTTTTACCCGTACCTCTAAAAGCTGATGTAATATATTCATGATTATTAACTTTTACTTTTAACTTTTCTAAATTAATAATTCCAAAATCATCCAATGCAACATCATTTCTAGTAAAATGCCAAGGCATATCTGATATAACATTACAAAGATGTTTCCAAGAAGATCCATAAACCGTAGTTCTACTTTCAAATTCTCTACAAGCACTACCATCCATATCGACAAAAAAATAATCTAATCCTGAACCTTGACGAGCCACATTTGAATTAGCTCTTGGTTCAACTAAAACATAAAAATACTCACCATACCTATATTTATGCATAAACGATCTAGTCATACCCTCATCAACATATTCATTAATATCTAAAGTTAAAGCTCTGAAGAGTCTTTTAATTAAAATATTATCTTTATCAAACTTCATATCTATAGAAAATTTAAACCAATCAGTAAGTGTTTGACATTTTAAAGAAAATAAGCCCAAATTATTAACAGATTCCATATAATTTACTGATTTCATATTGTTTTTTCCTCTCTTTAAAAAAGTAAGTGTTTAATTACAATTAACGTTTACTATACCGGGTATTACTCATACCCGGTAGAACGAATTTTTAGACGGATTGAAGGCGGAAAGAACCGCTCAAGGACTATCACAAGGTGTGCCTCATTATCCTTCTATTTCCTTCGGAAATCGAACATAACGAGGAAACCCTAACCTTGTTATAATCCTTGCTTGTGTGTACACCCTCTTCGAGGGCGATATACTGAACTACAACCATCTGGATAGTAAGGTATATCGCCATACTGATTATCACACACAGCCGCTATTTACGGATTTTTTCTAAGGGACTCAACCTGAATTATAACCATGTTGCTGCGATCTATCTTGTTGATCTTTATCCTGTTCATCTCTAGGCGGAAAAGTCGCTCGGCTAACACGCCTTGCAGCGACTGATTCAGAAGGCTTAGAGGAGTGGAGAACAGGTCCTAATAAAGAATTAAATAAGTATGAATGTTCGGATGACAATTCATTTAATGAAGCTCTATAACAATTAAAGGATGGAAGAGAATCGATTCCTACTTTACTTAAAGCAGCTTTTTTGTAGAAGTAATCACTGAAGGCATCCGTGGCAAATCTATAACTATAAATCTTTTTATAAGATAAATAATATTTACTTGAATCAAAATCATTATTCATCTTAGATGATTCACTTTCTATACGTTGCTCTGAGTAACAAAATATATTAAACAGTCGAATATAATATTTATAAATTTGAGAACTAAAATTTTGAATAAAATAAGAAAATAAAGTATTATCAGATCTCCAATATCTATATCTTTTATAGAAACTTTTGAAATGGCCATTCAAGAAATCAAATATTATAGATTCCAATCTAAACAGCCATAACTTAGTCTTTGGACTAGACTTTTCCTTTATATGAACCAATTTTTCACAAAGATCACGACCATCTGCTCCAAATGATTCCGGTCTTTGATCATCCCAAAATATTTTAATAAATGGAAAATTATCTACAGTAGCAGAATGTCTAACTAATTTAAGAAAATTATTAACCTGATCATTTAGTTGATTTGTTTCATCAGCAGTCTTTTTTAAAGATCGAGTATCGTTTTGATTGCCTCTCTCTTTACCAATTTCAGTAATAACAATTACACCAAATTCAAAGGCATTTGCTTTACTATTATCTTTAAGCATTTTTTTACCTAAGCGGAGACAATCCCAATCTAGAATATGAGAAACTTTTGAATTCTCTTTATCTGAAGAATATGCTGATGGAGAACGAAAAAAATCATAATTCCATAAAGGTAAATTTCCCATATCTTGAAAAGAATTATCTGAACGAACAGCATAATTCGATACAATCATTGATGATTGCAAAACATAAATAAAATAAAGCTTACAATACATTTCAAGAACTGAATGTTCTGCATCCACTTTAGAAATAAAATCAATAATTTTAGAACCATCATCAAATCTTAATCCATATGTATTAAAATCATAATCAAATAATAACCTGCTGCATTCTTCAAATTCACCTTTTTTATAAAAATCAAAAAACGCATTAGTAAGATCTCTAGAAAATAAAGCACTACTAGAAAGAGAAAATATAGATCCATTTTTATATTCGGATTGAAGCATCTTTTCTAATTTAATAAAAGGGAAATTAGGAAATTCAGATTCAGCTTTAATCAATAATTCTAAAGACTTTTCTCTAAACATAACTTCTTGCGATAAAGCCATATCTGTAAGAGCTGTTGTCTTACCTGTTCCAGGTTCTCCAACCACAAAAGTTGACTGGCCACATTCATTAATAAATCCACGATTCATAAATTCATGGTGATCAAGAGAATCATATGCTTTATTTTTTCGTATTTTATCAAACAATATCATTATTAATACAACCCAAACTGGCCAGGGAATTGTATTAAACATAACTTTTAAATCTAAAAATAATTTATAAAATTGAATATAAATATTTTCAAAATCAAATGAGACAACAAAATAAAAATAATAAGCAAAAAAATCAATGACAATAGAAAATAAATTGAAATACAAACCAAAACAACAAATCCATATAATCCAAAAATATTTGTGGCCTAAAACAAAACTATTAAAATCGACAATCCAATTAAAAACTGGAGTTATTACATTTGCTTTAATTTTTTTCCATCTTGACAATTGGATACTATCTAAAAAGTAGTCCTTCTGATTAGCAGTGAAAATATTTTTATACCATATATATAAAGCTATAAATCCAGGTATAAATATTAAAAACCAGCGAAAGAAAATGGCCACTTGATTAATAACTGCTACAAGAAATTTAGCCATAGTTTGATTGTTAATTAATGAATTCCAATACATAGACATCTTTATCGCAAAGAGATCATAAGTAACAGGTATTATTGTTTCAGAACTTGGAGGTATGATTGTTGTACTACCGGGAAAAACAACTAAATCATTAACTGTAACTACAAGTCCATTATCAATAAAAAATAATTGAGAAAAATAATAAGCTATGGAAATTACAAAATCTTTAACAGCTATCCAAATTCTAAAAAATGAATCTTTAAATATTATGGCCAAAGCAAAAATTCCAAAAGTAATAAGTAAAGATAGATAAAATCTATAGTTCTTAAAAATACTTTTTTTAGAATCACTCATTGTTCTGTCCCCTTTATTAATTAGTCAGTTAACTGACTGTAAAAATATAAATTAAAATAATCGTTATAAATCGAATTAGAATCCAATACAACAAAATTAACATTAATCTCTTCTTCATCTTCATCTTCTAAATAATATATAAAATAATTTTCTACATAACTGTCAAAATCTAAATCATACTTAACGGAATCAACAAATAAATAGGAATTAGATAAATCACCAAAATATATATAATTAGAATCATCAAGTGTTCTCAATGTTCTATTGACAAAAACAGACTTAGAAATACTCGGATTATTCAAATAAGAATAAGAGGAGATAAAATATGCAATTAAATTAACAAAAAATAGAAGAGAAATCACATAGATGAAATCTACAAATTTATTGCGCTTATACATTTTTCTACCTCCTAATGTTTAACTATTGTTTTTTAGAATTTTGTTTTTTTAATTTCGAAACTTTTCCAGGAAGAAAAAATAATCTAAATTTTGAAACAACTGAAAGAACAACAATAGTTGTTAATAAAATAATCATCACAGAAAATATAATTTTGAAATTGGAAATTAATGATTTAAGTAACTCCATAAAAGATTTTGTCGAAGTAAATATTTTATCAACCAAATCATCATATTCAACAACACCCACAGAAATAGATACAACTTCTTTCGGTGTATCTAACACATCTAAAGAATAATACTTATTATCATTAAAATATGTTAAATGAGTAACCATAGTTTGCTTAACCTCATTACAATTACTAGTAATTCTATCTCGTGAAACCATATTATCATGCCAAACATTAGGACTAAAGAAATTATAAGCATCAGAAGTAGTAGAAACAACAGATCTAGTCAAATCATCAACACCAACCCTAAAAGCCCACTGATATGGATTACCATCTTCATCAAAAGCAGAATCACTAGTCATAAAATCTTTATATGTTGCATACTCTAAACTATCTGAAATATCTTCAACTTTAGATAAATCCTGAATATTATCAAAAGAATAAGATACACTTTGTTTAGCCCAATAAGGAAACCAATCTAGCAAAGGTCTTTCTACATCAATAGTACTAGTACCATTAGCAACTAAATTATTAACATAAGCATCAATACTTAACGCAGAATAATCATATTCAAAGTTCATAGTATCAATATCAAAATCTAAATCAACATAATGAAGATTAACATCCACATCATACAAACGATCAATATCTGATTCAAACAAACCAGTATAACATTTTGAAATAATAGTACTTCTAAAAGGAACATCATAACTTTCATAACAATTATAATTCATCAATTCATAGGAATAATTAACATCAATAAGATAATCAATAGGATGATTATCATCAGTATTAAAGAAATAATAAAAATACTCGTTATATTCTTTATCATCCAACCCAGTAGGTACTATATAACCACATACTTGACCACTTTCAATAGAAACATAATCTTTCCGCCAATAGTCATAAACAAGATCCTCATCTTCATTAGTTTGAAATATTATATATTCGCCACAAGAATAAGTTTCAGAATTAAAATTAACACCCTGATACATGTATTCTATATACAAATTATCAATTAATATTCTATAAGAAGTATCACTTTCAACATCATAAACATCGCTAATTTTATATTTTAAAAATACATCCTTAGTTCCATAACTATTTACTAAAATTGCATCATAACTATTTATATCTTCAATATAAGCACCATTTTCATCCTTAGTCGTAGACATAGAAATATCAACAATAGCATTTTTAAACATAGGTAAAGTATCATTAGGATTTCGCCAATATGCATACAAATAAACATCACCTATAACAGGTTTTACGATTAAAAACTTAAAATCACTATAATTAGAATTAATAGGATTACCATAAACATCTAAATTAACTTTATTATCCTTTTGCCAATCATAAGAATAATCATATTCCCCTTCATTACTAAATAATGAAAGGTCATAAGATACATTAGTATTCTCAATTGAAGCCGATTCTATTACAGTATTATTTACTTCCGCTAAAGGCAATATATTAGTACTAAGAAGTCCTATAGCAAAAGTACTTATCAATAAATTCATATTAATTATCCTCCTTAAATAAATTCCAATCATATACATAATTGACATATATAAATGAATGACTAGATTCAATATCACCATCATTTTCAGCTGCTACATTGAAGAACCAAAGCCCACTATCATTTATAAATTTTGTTTTGCTGGATATCTCAATAGGACCAAGCCAAACTGTTTGAACATAAACATAATTAGAATCAGAAGCATTACAGAATACATCAACATCTTGTTTATCCGAATAATTCGAAAAAACCGAAGTAAGATCTATAAATCCAATATTAGAATAATTTTCATCTTGGATAAATTCATTAGAGGAAGTTTCCCAAGAATTTGAATAACTACTCGAACTATTACTAATTCGAACATTAAGACTTACTGGATATTCAACACCCAAAGAATCAGGAACAGTTAAAGGGCAGCCAATCCATAGAGCTTTATTATTTTTAATGACTGAATCGGTAAAATTATCACTTACATAATTGGAAACAACATAAGTTCCAAATCCAACAACACCAAGGAATGAAAAAACTAAGACAGCTATTAATCCCTTACTTTTTTTATTCTTTTTTTTCATAATTAAACCTCTTTCCTTTTATTAAAAATAACTACTAGAAATCAACATACCAACAGAATTAACATAATGAGTACCATCACAATCAAAAGCATAATCAAATACTGGATGAGTACCATCAAAAATATCACATAAAGAATCAATCATACCTTGATCCGAAAGATGATTAAAACTAAACTCATGTTGATCCCTATAATCATCAACATAAGTACCACCAAAAAATCCTAAAAAATTATAATAAATTAAACTATGCGAAAAATAATAACTTGCGTGAGCGTTAGTAAAACCAAATGTTTCTAAACTTGAATAATCACCTAAATAATTAAAATAAATTTCATCTTGCATAATATCATGGCAATCATCAATAAAATCTTGATTAAAAGTATAAGATTCATTAGTAACAAGTCCAACAACTTTACCTAAATTAGAATCAACAGATCCAACACCATAAGTAAGAGAATTATACATATCCAAAGAAACATTTTCGTGATTATATAAATGTGATGAAATTCCATTAACTTTTTTCATATAGTCTAAAGATACAGAACAAGATGCAATACTAGAATTAAGATGCAAAACACACTGATAACCACAAGGCTTTAAAACCTCTACATAGCAAGTTTTAATAGTATTATCAATTTCTGCATAATAATAAGTAGAAGCATCTAGACTTTCATTAGAAGAACTTAAAGAACAGCTAACAACTTCATTACTATCACTAGGAAAAATCGAATAACTAAAAGAATAATAATCATCACTAACATTGACTTTCTTAACACTAATTTTTGAAATAATAACACCACTATCATTACCGGTTTCAAATGAATAAAAAGTGAAATTCACTAAAACTAAAGATAATAAACAACTTAACATTAAAATATTTTTTTTCATAAATTACCCTCACTTTTTAAAAAAGAATGGAATGAATTAATTTCATTCCATTCAAATGGTCTAGAAAACAATCGAACTTGTGGATGTTTCTATATTAGTAATAGGAACTGTATCAATATTTAATCCAAATTGAGTCGTATAATCATCTCCATTAACAACTGCTGTATAATTGAAAACAGGCTTAACCCCATCAAACAAAGCTAAAACATCAACAGAATTCATATCTACCAAATCTCTTTCAAAATCAACATTAACCTGATCATCTTCACGAGTAAATATTCCAGATCTAGTAATAGATTCTAAAAAATCGACACCAGTAAATACGTTAGTTAACCAATATTCAGCATCTGTCAATCCAGTAGTAACAAAATCATGACCATCACCATATCGAGGATCTAAATCATCAAAATTCAACAGCGCCTCAACATTACTAACGAAAGTATCATTAAAGACTAACGACTCAGCGGTTACATCAGTTGATACATTAATAGATCCTCTGGATTTAGTCACTACATTAGTTACATCAAACACAGTATTTTCAACTACAACTAAATTAGATGAAACATCAGTAATTCTTTGTTGATAATCAAGACTAACAATTGCATTAATTGTTGGATCATCAATAGAATATAGCTTTAAAGAACATTGAAAATCACAAATTGAAACTAAAGTAATTACAACACTTTGAGTATCAGTATCTAATACTATTGAATAGTAATCAGAAGGATTTAATTCAGTATTAGAACAAGTCAATTCATAAGTTATAGATCCAGTATGAATTGAAGGATTAATCGTATAGGTAAAAGACTTAGTCGTAGTATCAGCACTCATTGTTTGATTCAATGTAATTCCATTATCAACAACTCCAACTACCGCTGTATCAGAATTAGAATCTAATGAAGTAACCTCTTCGGATGTAGCAGAATTAAACCAATTTTTATAATCTAAATCTTTAAAGCCCTTAGATAAATAGCCAACAGCACCTCCAGCAACAACTGCAACTAGCAATACTATTAGTATTTTGTTGCCTTTCTTCTTCGAATTTTTCATAATAATTTTTCCTTTTCTGGTCTTACACAAAACTAAATCTCTAATAAAATTAATCTACTTAACAATTTGAAGGATCTAAACATAATTAATTTCACCATCTCCAAAATCATTATCCTGACGCCTATGCGAAACATCTTTTTCTACAAATTGATATTTATTATCACCAACATAAGTGTAATAACCTTTATAATTACCTTTAGAATCAGTAACATCAATAATACTTGGAACATCAGTAGAAAGATTATCAAACTTTTCTTTCATTTGATACAAAGTATAAACATCCTTATGTTTATTCAATTTATCGTGATATCTATTATTCTCATAACAACTATCACCAACACATTTTTCGCTATAAAATTCTTGATTCTTTCTCATATCTTCATCAGCTTTATCACTAGACTCAATCCAATTGGTTATAAAAGGTCTCATACTTTCTTTTCTTTCTTTTGAAACAGTTTTATTACCTTCTTTAACAGTAACTCTATCTAAAGGATCAACTCCTGTTCTAGACTTAAACGATTTTTCCTTTTTATATTTTTTAGGATCAATAAATTGATTATCATCTAAGAAACAAAATCTATAAGCTTTCTGACCTGGAGTTAATTTTTCATGAGTTGCAAAATTATAACCAGAATGCAATTCTTTTTTATATCGTCTTTTACGATTCTTTTTTTCTCTTTTTAACATAATCAATACCTCTATTTTAATGATGGTTTTCTTAATACAAACCGAACTCTACCAACAACGTTTTAAGAAAGGAGGAACATGAAGTAACGTTAAACCATAACTGTTACCTTACAGAGAGCATCAGGGACGAACATTGACACTCTCTGCAAGATAATCAGAGCTTTCAATAAAGAAAGCTCTGAAGAGATTTATTCCAATTACATAGACCAAATGTAATTTGAACTACTTATAAATCAGTCTTTAAAAAATTAGCTGCACCGTAATAGAATTGTCTTTTAGAAGGAGTTAACAACACTCCTCTTTTCGTATATCGACAATCAATAGACTTATATTCATAAAATAAACTAATTAAACTAGCTTTATTATTTGAATCTAAATAATGTAATTTTTTCTTAGCCCAATTTTTTCCAGCCTGATAATATGAACCTGGCATAATTAATAACGCTCTCTCTTAAGTCGCTCAACAATATTAGAAAGACTAGATAAAGGACACATAGAAAGAAACCCTTTACCACCCATTTGAGCATTAAAATCATTAAAGCTAAATAAATTACCCTGAGACCAAATTTTAAAAGGATCTAATTCATACGAACCAATAAAAATCTTGAAATACTCAGGATATTTTATAAATTGAAATATAGAAATATTAAGATCACCTTTAACACTTCCATATATTTTCCAATTGATTGGATTATTAATAAAATCTTCTCTAGCTGAATCATTCTTTAAAGTACAAACTTTCAATTCCTTAACAGGAAGATCCTCAACAACTTCTGATTCAACAAAATCAACAACTTTACTCTTATCAGATTTAACAACATTTTCAATTGCATCTGATTCTTTTATTAACTCATCAATAAAAGCCGTAATATTCTTTTTAAAATCTTTAAAACTTGATGAAACAGGACTAAAATATTTTAATTTGAAACATTCAACTGAAAAGTGCAAAGTCATATCATTATGAAAATCATTTAATTTAATAAACAAACGGCCATAACCATCTAATTTAATAACCGCAGACTCATAATTATCAAAGCTATATTGTCTTTCAGAACCATCATTATGAAATTTACCAAACAACTTTTTATTTTTTGTACAAACATCATCTAAAACAATATTTTTAACAACAGTAATCAAACTATTCCATTTACCTTCAACAGTCGCATCAATTGTATTCAACTGTTTCTTAACTGACTTAATCTCTTTAACTGTCAGAGATCCTAACTCCGAACAAAACTCTTTATCATCAGCTAACGGAAGCATCTCAACTAATTGAGATAAATTAAAATTTTGAAACTTATCAGATAAACAACCATTATCATTTTTAAAAGTTGAATATACATTTATGAAATTCTTAGTAGAAGTAACTTCTAAATTAAATTCGCTTTTGGAAAATTCGTAAACATCTTTATAATTCCCAATTTTATAACTTTTGGATTCTTTAACTTTTGCTAATTCTTTACCTAAATCAAAGAAATTATTTCTAATATTTTCAAAAAGCTCATTAATATTATTAACAGACTCAGAATACGAATCAATATTTATTAAAACATCCTTACTAGCAATCAACAAACCAACATTTTTATCAGCGTCAGTTAACTGACTCTCTAAATTTAAAACAGTTGCCATAATCTTTCTCCCTTCATTTATTAATTAAGATGGCCTTTTAAGGAGAGGCCTAACTCACAACGAATAATTTTTCTTAACCAATAACATCAATTGGAGGAGTACCAGCAAAAGCAACATAGTCTTTAGTAGCAACATCTGACATATCAACTACAGGTATATCAGAATATCTATTTAGCAATAATTTAACCTGTGCTTCGCTTAAAACCTTACTTCTAAAGATGTCAGGTAATAGTGCTACTTCAAATGAATAAAATATCGAATCGCTTTCTTTCTTTCTTAATTTAAGAATTTGGCAAGCGCCTTTTAAACGATTGTAAGTAAGATATCCAGGACGAGCAGCTTTTTCATCAACGATATTGAAGAATTCAGCTTCTTCTAAATAGAAATCAAATCCTAATCCAGCTTTCAATTCACAGTGACAAGTATAAGTATGTTTTCCACGTTGTTTCTTGTTTTCCTGCGCATAAATAGAATAATCACATAACAACAACTGATTAAGCTCATCTTTTGTCATAAGCTTAATATTCTTAACGACCACATCTTGTTTTGAATTTTGCATAACGGTATTTAAACCTCCTTTATTTTGCAAATAGAATTCAACTCAATCGACTATATTTAATTGTTTCGCCTGTCATATAGTTCTTTGCAGAATAATTTCTACAAGTAAACTTGAAGTGAAACAAATCAAACCAAACTTTGTAATCAGAAACATAATCAATTTCCCATAAACTTTTACAGAGATCTTTAAATGTTTTTAAATTGTCATCAATAGAAAC
>Ga0172378_10005051_pt1 | contig 12320 bp, 9 predicted proteins | sample GrowelOW332metaG_FD_119755 | JGI IMG/M metagenome (GOLD analysis project Ga0172378, IMG submission 119755) | Groundwater microbial communities from an aquifer near a municipal landfill in Southern Ontario, Canada - Pumphouse #3_1 metaG | ecosystem: Environmental > Aquatic > Deep subsurface >...
CCCTGGCTTGCTGTTCTTTGCTTTTTAGATAATTTAATTGAGCTTCAGGCAAATGGATTTTCTGTTGGATAAAGCATTTCCTTTGGCTGATTGAAAGCGATATCTTTAATGCCAAGGTACTGGAAAATAGAGAAAAGGGCTTTGCCATAATGGCCAAAAGCGACAGCACCATGATGAGGATATTGCTTTGCTATAAGAACATGACGATAAAAACGGCCCATTTCCGGAATGGCAAAGATGCCAATACCGCCGAAGGAGCGTGTTGCGACCGGTAGAATTTCACCTTGGGCAATATAAGAGCGAAGTTCAGCCCCGGCTGTGCTTTGAATACGGAAAAAAGTGATGTCTCCAGCAGCGATATCGCCTTCGAGCGTACCACGTGTAATATCCGGTGTAGCACCGTTTTCAAGCAATCGATTTTGGATGAGCTGGTATTTCAGGCCACCCTTAGCCAGTTTACAGAGCGGCGTGTTGCCGCAGTGGAAACCCATAAAAGTATCTTTGAGTGTATAGCCTTTGTAGTTGTTTTTAATATTTTCATTAAAAAGATCCTGTGGTACAGAGTTATTGATATCGAGAAGTGTGACGGCATCACCACTGACACAGGCACCAATGTATTCGCTGAGTGCGCCGTAGATATCGACTTCGCAGGCAACTGGGATGCCGCGGGAAACGAGTCGGCTGTTAATATAACATGGCTCAAAGCCAAACTCGGAGGGAAATGCAGGCCAGCATTTATTGGCAAAAGCCACGTAGCTGCGAGCGCCTTTATGTTCTTCGGCCCAGTCAAGCAGTGTAAGTTCATATTGTGCCATGCGTGGCAAAAGATCTGGATATGGGTTGCCGCCGGAAGCACCAAGTTCTCTTGTCATATCTTCCGTGATGGATTTGATACGCGGGTCATCTTTGTGGGCGCGGTAGGAAATGAGCAGATCAAGTTCGGAATTTTCTTCAATTTCGACACCAATATCATAAAGTGGTTTGATTGGAGCATTGCAGGCAAAAAAATCTTGCGGGCGTGGTCCGAACGTGATGATTTTTAGGCTGGAAAGCCCAATGAGTGTACGGGCAACTGGCTGGAACTCAGCAATCATATCTGCGAGCTCTGTCGCTGTGCCAACCGGATATTCCGGAATAAAGGCCTTGATATTGCGAAGACCGAGATTATAAGAACAGTTTAGCACGCCACAATAGGCATCACCACGTCCGTTGATAAGATCTTTGCCTGATTCTTCGGCCGCAGCCACGTACATGACAGGACCGGTGAAGTTTTGAGCAATAAGTGTTTCCGGGGTTTCCGGACCAAAATTGCCGAGAAAAACAACAAGCGCATTACAGCCGGCATTTTTTACTTCAGTGAGAGCTGTCAGCATGTCTTTTTCATTTTCTACAGTAGTTTTTGCTTCGTAGATTGCACCGTGCTTTTTTGTATAGGAATCGACGATGGCTTTTCTTCTGTTTTCAGATAATGAAATAATGAAACAGTCACGGCTGACAGAAATAATACCGCATTTTACTTCAGGGATGTTTGTCATAGTGAGAACGCTCCTTTATGTTGGTTGTATCAGATTGTTTAGGTATGGATATTTATGTGCACAAGCACAATTAACTGAAATCAGAATAGCATTAAATTAGATTATTGTCAATTGTTCTGTGCGAATGTTTATATTTTTGTGTAATAAACAAGATGAATATAAAAAATAAAGAAGTACTGATTTTTTTTAAGCAGTAATAAAAAATAAAAAACAAACCAGTATCATGTAACATTTAAATGTTTATCGCAATAAACAAAGAAGTAAGTTCCATTGTGCTGTGTTTTAAGATAAATTCTTAGGCAGCAACACAGGGCTTGTTATTGCAAGGTGTACGTTTTTTAGCGGCTACGATGTGCTAGTATAAATAAGAAAAAATGTATAAATAAATTCTACTGAAAGAAACATAAATTTTTAGAAAAAACAAAATTAATGGTTGACTATGAATTTTGTGCGTGCTATATTGTAAAAAAGAAATGTGCTCAAGCACAGTTAGGCGAGGTTGAATAAAATGAACTATTTAATTGGGATTGATATAGGGACATCGGCCACAAAGACCGTTTTATTTGATGAGGAATGTCATGTCAAAGCCTCAGCATCACAGTCATATCCGCTATCACAGCCGCAAAATGGTTGGGCAGAGCAGGAACCAGGAGACTGGTATGGTGCAGTGCTGCACACGATTCGCGATATCATGAAGAAGACTGGTGTAGAAAAAAAAGCCATTAAGGGTATTGGATTGTCTGGTCAGATGCACGGACTTGTTATGCTTGATGAAGACAATACCTGTATCCGACCGTCGATTATTTGGTGCGATCAGCGAACGGGAATGGAATGTAGGGAAATTACAGAAAAAGTCGGTGCTAAAAGACTTATTGAGATTACAGCGAATCCGGCACTAACGGGATTTACGGCTTCAAAAATTCTTTGGGTGCGCAATCATGAACCGGAAAATTATAAGAAATGCAGGCATATTCTTTTACCAAAAGATTATGTGCGTTTTCGTATGACAGGTGACTATGCAACAGAGGTTTCAGATGCAAGTGGGATGCAGCTTCTTGATGTTCCAAATCGCTGCTGGTCGGATGAAGTGCTGAAAAAGCTTGATATTGATAAGCATCTTTTAGCAAAGGTCTACGAATCGCCGGATGTTACAGGACATATCAGCAAAGAATTTGCTGAAGCAACCGGACTCTCCGAGTCAACAGTTGTTGTTGGTGGGGCGGGGGATAATGCGGCAGCAGCTATTGGTACAGGAATTGTGAAGGAAGGTAAAGCATTTACAACAATCGGGACAAGTGGTGTTGTATTTGCTCATACGAATCAGCCTAACATTGATCCCAAAGGGCGTGTTCATACATTCTGCTGTGCAGTGCCGGGATGCTGGCATGTCATGGGTGTTACACAGGCAGCAGGCCTTTCATTGAAGTGGTTTTGTGATAATTTTGCGGGAGATTATAAGGACAGAGCTTTCCTTAAAAAGATGGATGTCTATGATCTTGTCAATGAAGCCGTTGCCAAAGTGGAACGCGGCAGTAATCGGTTGTTTTATTTGCCTTATCTTATGGGTGAACGGACGCCGCATCTTGATCCGGATTGTCGTGGTGTATTCTTTGGATTGTCAGCAATTCATACAAAAGAAGATATGATGCGTGCTGTAATGGAAGGCGTGTCATATTCTTTGAAGGATTGCAATGATATTCTTGCGGAGATGAATGTCAAGGTCAATGAAATGATGGCCTGTGGTGGTGGTGGCAAAAGCCCGGTATGGCGGCAGATGCTTGCAGATATGTATGGCTGTGAGGTCAAGACAATTGCTTCGCAGGAAGGCCCGGCGCTTGGTGTGGCAATATTGGCAGGTGTCGGTTCGGGAATGTTTAAGGATGTTGAGTCTGCTTGTGAAAAGTTCATTCAGACAAAAGAACATTGCCAGCCAAATGCACAGGGCTGTGCTTATTATGAAAAAGGGCACAAGCTTTATCAGAAATTATATGTACAGCTCAAAGAGTGTTACGGTGATCTGTCAGTTTTGTAAGAAAACCGTAATAAGTATATATTGATAAATAGTTAAAATTTATAGAAAAGAGGATATTCTATGGTAAATGACACAGCAAGTAATTCTTTAGTGTGTAATAAAGCAGAAAAGAAGGCGATAAAAGTACGAGCTTTTATTTTCTTTACTGCTGGGATGGCAGGGCTTCTTTTTGGCTTGGATCAAGGTGTTATTGCGGGTGCATTGCCTTTTATTAGTGCGGAATGGAATCTTACCAGCAGTATGCAGGAATGGGTAGTGAGTTCAATGCTGGTTGGCGCAGCAACTGGTGCAATTATCGCATCTTTTTTGGCTGCGAGAATTGGGCGAAAAAAAAGCCTGCTTATTGGTGCAGTTTTATTTATTATTGGCTCTGTGGGCTCAGGAGCAGCAGTAAATGTTGATATGTTGATTTTGTTTCGTTTGGTTTTAGGGGTTTCCGTTGGTATTGCATCTTATACAGCACCGCTTTATCTGGCTGAAATGTCAGATAAGGATTCGCGCGGCAAAGTCATTTCAGGTTATCAGCTTATGGTTACCGTTGGCATCTTAGCTGCTTTTTTGTCAGATACAGCCTTCAGCTATAGTGGTTCATGGAGAATGATGCTTACAGTTATTGCAATCCCGGCCGTTGTTCTTGTTATTACGGTATTCACTTTGCCGGATAGTCCGCGATGGCTGGCGGCAAAAGGACGCTTTAATGAAGCGGAAAAGGTATTACGCTCTTTACATGCCAATGAACAGATTGCAGCGGCAGAGTTATCAGATATTAAAGAAGCTTTGAAGGTAAAGCAGTCTGGCTGGTCTTTGTTTAGGGCTAATAAGAATGTGCGCCGGGTTGTATTTCTTGGGGTGCTCCTGCAAGCTATGCAGCAATTTACCGGCTTTAATGTCATTATGTATTATTCTCCTAAAATATTGGGCCTTGCAGGTTTTTCAAGTACAGAAGAGCAGATGATTGGTACGGTTATCAATGGGCTGGTATTTGTTCTGGCTACGTTTATTGCAGTTGAAATGGTTGATAAATCAGGTCGTAAACCGGCATTGAAGATTGGTTTTGGTGTAATGGCCATTTCTATGGCCATTATGGGAACTTGCATGGCCTTGATTGAAAGTGGTGGGACATATGGATGGGTGCCATATCTTTTGGCTGTGATGACGATGCTGTGCATTGCTGGTTTCGCGATGAGCGCTGGCCCTATCGTTTGGGTGCTTTGCTCGGAGATTCAGCCATTAAAAAGTCGTGAATTTGGTGTAGCCTGCTCAACTATGACAAACTGGCTTACCTGTGCACTTGTTGGTGCAACATTTCTGACTATGGTAGATACGCTGGGGTCTTCCATGACATTTTGGCTGTATGCCATTCTCAATGCGGTATTTATTATACTCACGATTTATTATGTCCCGGAAACAAAAGGTGTTTCTCTTGAGAAAATTGAAAAGAACTTAATGGAAGGCAGAAATTTAAAAAATATTGGCTGTTAAGCCATAATTTATGAGGTGATTCCAATGAAAAACGTAAACGATACATCCTTTCAGCTCTATGGACGTATACTTGATCTTGATGTGCATGAATTTATTGAGGTAATTGAAAAAAGAAAGGCTGTAGAGTCTGGTGTTGTGTATACACCAACAGATGAAGCATTTGAAAGTCTGGCACTATGTAAGACGCTGTGCAATGAAGTTTATGGCGGACTGCCGATTGAGTTTGGCCATTGCAGCGGCAGAAATCAGCAGTTGAATGCAGTCGAATATCATCGTTCTTCGGAAATTGATATTGCAGCAACAGATCTTGTGTTGATGCTGGGACGGCAGCAGGACATTGATTATAAGACAAATACCTATAATACAAAAAATATCGAGCTGTTTTTTGTTCCGAAGGGAACGGCAGTGGAGCTCTATGCGACGACACTTCACTATGCACCCTGTCGGGCTGACGGTAAAGAGTTTCGCTGCGGTGTTGTTTTACCGAAGGGAACGAATGAAGCTTTGGCTGTTGTGTCGGAAAAACAAGGTGAAAATAAACTGTTGTTTGCGGCAAATAAATGGCTTATCGCTCATAAGGCAAGTGGTCTGGAACAATGTGGTGCTTGCATTGGACTGCGTGGAGAGAACGTTTCCTTATAGGTAATCTTTGTGTGATGATGTTTGCAATTGAGTTTACTGGATAGCAGGAATAAAGCATTTCCGTGGCAAATATATAAGAAAAGATTCGTTTGGAATAAAACGAATGGGATGTGCAGGTGACGGAAATGGTTACAATAAAAAAAATAGCCGAACTTTGCGGCTTTTCACGTGGAACGGTCGATCGTGTACTTAATGCTCGAGGGAATGTGAAGCCAGAGACGGAGCAGGCAATTCGTAAAATGGCGGAACAGCTTGGCTATCAGCCGAATCCGGCGGGGAAAGCATTGGCGGCACGTAAGCATAAACCAGTTGTTGGTGTGCTTTTATCATCGGTTGGAAATCCTTTTTTTGATGATGTTATAGTGGGTATAAAATCAGCGGAGGAATCCTATAAAATTTATGGTATGCAGGTGTTGTGGAAAAGTATGAAGGGTTATGATGTTGAGCGGCAGTGTGCGATTCTTGATGAGATGAAAAACCAGATTAATGCACTTATTTTTACACCGATCAATGATGTGCGTGTTGTAAAAAAAATTGATGAATTCATTGCAGCGGGAATCTTTGTTGTGACGCTGAACAATGATATTGAGGGCAGCCGAAGAAATTGCTATATCGGTAGTGACTATGAAAATGGTGGCGAGACAGCCTGTGCACTGCTGCGCTTACTCATTGGTGACCAGGCGAAAATCGGTGTAATGATGGGATCGTCAAAAGTGCTTGGACATAACCAGCGTATGGCAGGTTTTGAAAAGATTATGAAGACACTGCCGGGATATACAATCATTGCAAAGGAAGAAAATGAAGATGATGATATCTGTTCCTATGAAAAAACGCAGCAGATGCTGCATGAACATGTAGAGATCAATGCAATTTATATTGTTGCAGCCGGTGTCTATGGTGCCTGTCGGGCGATACTGAATATGCACTTGCAGAGTAAGGTTCATGTTGTGGCCTTTGATAGTGTGCCATCTACAGTAGAAATGATGGAAAAAGGCGTTGTTAAGGCGATTATTTACCAGCACCCATACCGGCAGGGAAAAAAGGCAATGCAGCTTGTGTTTGAATATCTTGTTAATGGTATTGCACCGAAAAATTCACAGTACTTTATGCAGAATGAAATTAAGATATTAGAAAATTTATAGCGCTATAGAAAAAATAAGGAGTCCCTTTTCGCAATGTGCGAGGAGTGGCTCTTTTTCCTGTTATTTTATTTGAATGATTTCATTGACAAGTCCTGTCAATTTTTCAAGTGACGGGTCAGTGGCAATGCAGTTGTCCAGGTGCATAAAGCCAGCTTGTGCACCAATGTAATTGCGGAACTTGTGGAAGGGCTGACCGTTGCTGTCATCTTTACTGAGTCCGTAGGTGCTGCTGGCAATTTTTTGCAGTGCATGAACGGAGCGCTGGGCGGCTGGTACGCTTAGAATGAAATCGTGGTCGCCAAGATGGACAATATAGCCTTCCTGTCGGTTCGAACCATTAAGTGTAAGGCCGTCTTCGTTGAGCAGCTTTTGCCGGATGGGATTTTTCCGGGCAATAATAGCGGCAGCCATAAGCCAGCGGGCGACTTCGGCTTCATCTGCTTTTGTGCCGGGATGATTGTGCGCGCAGGCCTGTGCAATAACAACCTGTGCGGGAAAGCCGCGATAGATGGTTTCTGACAGACTTAGAATGTGATGTGCACCAGTGCCGGCAATCTGGAACTCTGGCAGTGCGGCACCAGAGTTCAGCCATTGAAACACCCATGGTTTGGCAATGTCGTGCAGTGTTTCAGCCGCAATAATGGTATCATAATCCATTTTGTATCGGAATACATCGTCATAAATATTGTAGATACCGCTGGCAATGGAAAGATTGATTGCCGTATGTACTGCAAGCCCGCCGGGATAGGCGTGATGGCTGTCATAGCTGCTGCCAGGAGCTGAAATAAAGGGCTGAGGTGATTCCTGCGGATTCATACAGTCGGGGAAAAGCATATTCCATTGTATCTTTTCCGGATCGACAAGTTTCTGTGAAAGGAGTTCATTATAGGTTAAGCGAATTGCGTGTTCACTTGTATATTCATTCATGACGGTAGGGGCTGGATTGTTGATAATATCATATGTTTTTTGTCGTAACGAGTTATCCTGTATTTTATTGATGAAACCAAGAATCTTGTCATAGGAGTTTTTTACGAGACTGGAGCTCCGAGCTACGTTTAATGGATCGGCCGGGCAGTTTGCCCAGTCGACACGTTGCAGCTTGCCGGGCAGGGCGAAAGACATTCGGGGTATACTCATAAGAGCTGCACCCGCAAGAGCGCCAGCGGATACTTCGAGAAATTTTCGCCTTGATACGGTAAGATTTTTCGGCATAAGAAAAGCCTCCTCAAAGGTTTTTCTTTTAGTATACGGCAGAAAAAGCAGGAGCTCGTTATGGTGAGGTTATTTTTTTGTTAAAAGATGAAGCTAGTTTTTATTAAGTGCAGCAAAATCAATCTGATTTTGTGTGTTGTAAAGTGTCTTATATCCAAGATACAGCGATCCGAAAACAGAGAGGCAGACGACGGAACAGACGGCAATCATGATAGCAATCTGGTAAAGAATTGCTGTGGTCGGAAGTGTTCCAGAGAGAATCTGACCGGTCATCATGCCGGGAAGTGCGACGATACCCATTCCAAGCATGGAATTGAGTGTTGGAAGCAGTGCAGTTTCAATCGCTTGATTTACGAAAGGCAGCAAGATCTTTTGCGGGGTGACGCCGATGTTTAGCAACGCGGTGATTTTGCTGGTCTGTCCATTGAAGCTTTCACGAAATGTCTTGACCCCAAGCGAAGCACCGGTCATAGCGTTTCCCATAATCATGCCACTGATTGGGACAATGTACTGTGGATTGAAAATGCTTTCACCAATAACAATGCAGATGAAGAAAGCAACAATGCAAAGCCCTGAAACGGCCAGTGACATACCGATTGCAAGTTTAAACCGGTAATTGATCCCTTTGTTTTGCGATAGTACTCGATGGATTGCAAAGGTAATCATTATCGTGAGATATAGCAGCACAAAGAGTGGGTGCGGATTTTCAAAAATGTAGGTGAGAATGAGTCCAGCGAGGATAAGCTGGACGGTCATTCGGACGCTCGCAATAATAAGGAGTTTTGATTGATTAATATGACATTTTTTCATGACTATAAGCACAATAATAAGCAAAAGATAAATAAGGGCAAACTGCCAAAGCTGCATTTCAACAATACCTCTCATATAATCGTCTCCTTTGGCGCTGCAAGGGTGATTGTGTTATCGGCATATCGATCTATAAGCGATTTATCATGGCTGACCACGATAAGAGTGATGCTGTTCTGCGTGCAAAACTGGCAGATGCTGATAAAAAATTGATTTGCAGTTTTCTCATCAAGAGCAGAAGTTGGCTCATCCAGTAGTACAACTTTTGGCAGGAAAGACAGACATATAGCGATAAAAACCCGTTGGCGTTCACCACCGGACATCGTCGCGCAGTCCATCAACAAATCAAAGTTCGCACAGCATAGTGAGAGATAGATTTTCATCTCGTTTGCAGGCAGAAGCGGCTGCTCCCGAAATGCATAATATTGGCGAAAATTATCTTCAATTGTACCGTCAAAAAGAAATACCGTCTGAGCGATGAGAAGAACTTCTCGTCGCAGCCTGACGGTATTTAATGCAGTAAGCGACGCACCGTTATACGTGACTTCACCCCGGGACGGAGAAACAGTACCATTAAAAATCTTTAGAAGCGTGCTTTTGCCGCAGCCGCTCTCACCACAGATAAAAGTAGCACGATTTCGCTCAATATCAATATTGGGATATGTAATTTTCTCCAGAAAACAAAGATTTTTGGCTGCTAGTATTGTATCCATGCGAAGTTCCTTTCCCTAATAAATAGTGCGGTTGTTCATTTCTTCATTTTCTTCTAATGATGGATTGTAGGTTTCTTTGATGAAATTGCTGATGGAAACAGCTTTGCATTTTTTTTTGATGGCAGCAGCTTTGACTGCCAGCGATTTTGTTGTGAGGTTTGTGTTGCTGGCTACGTCCAAAACGGCCAGAGAAATCGACATGAGTGGAAATTTTTCGGTCTGCCCGTTGCGGTTTTTGGCAATAATATATTTTTGTCGTTGATGTTCCTTGGAGTAAAAAGTTTTTGCCTGTATATCAAAGTCGCGAATAATTGCCTTGCAGATAGATTCGGGTCTTTCAGTACGGATGAAAGCAATAAAATCATCACCACCGATATGTCCCAAAAAAGATTCTGTTGTATGAAGTGAAAGTACGTTATGTAAAAGCTCAGCGGTTGCTACCAGCACAGTATCACCTGATTCAAATCCATAAATATCATTGTAGACCTTAAAGTTATCTAAATCAATGTAAATTGCTGTAAAAGGTATGAGGTCGCGAATATAGTGTGTAAGTTCCCACTCAATCATGATGTTTCCAGGCAGCCCGGTTAATGGGTTAGCATGACGGGCACGATTGAGCTCAAGCTTCGTAGTGATTTCCAACAGCTTTTTTATCGTGACCGTACCATAATATTTTTCATCCCGGACGATGATCAAAGAATCGTAGGTTGAAAGCGAACTCCTTGCCAAAACCTGTGTGGATGCTTCTTCAATCGAGGTTGTATAGTCAAGAATAAGCGGTTTGTCATCCATAAGAAGCTTTACAGGGCGCTTGCTGTAGAGCGAGACACCATACGTTGTGGCCATGTGGCGGTAGAAAATATCGTGACTTAGAAGACCCACGGGTTTATCATCATCGACGATAACGACGTCAGAACGTGCTGGCATCGTATCGAGATAGTCAATGATAACGGTGCCCCATGTATGAGAAGGAAAAGTTGTTTGCTGTGTGGCGATTTCGCCAATAGACATATTAAGTCTTGTATTCATGCGAAACTCCTCTTTTTTGAGATGGATCGTAGAGATTTCTTCGGTGATGTTATGGGAAAGCATAGACAAAACAGGCATTGGTTTACCGAGGTAGAAGCCCTGTCCATAGTTGATGCCAAGTTCAATGAGAAGCTTTAATTCTTCTGGTCGCTCAATGCCTTCTGCAATGGTTTTAATGTTTGCTGTGTGGGAAAAATCAGCAAGGGCTTTGACAATGGCTTTTTTTATGGGATCTGTGTCAATATCCTTGATAAGACCAATGTCGATTTTTATGAATTCAGGCGATACTTTTGCAAGAAGATTCAGCCCGCTGTAACCGGAACCAACATCATCAATAGCGATTTTGTAGTCCTGACATTGATAGTTTTCCAGAACAGAACGAAAACTATCGTAGTCAGTGATTGCCGATTTCTCACTAATTTCAAAGACAATGCTGCCGGAGTGCAGATTGCACTTTTTTAGCAACTTGGCGGTTGATCCCTGATGAAATTTTTTATCATAGAGAACTCTTGCATCAACGTTGACAAAAAGTTTACGATCTCCTAATGTGTTTTTGGCCTGTAAAAGTGCTTGTGTACGGCACAGATAATCAAGCCGCCAAAGGCAGTTTTGTTTTTCAGCGAGGGTGAAAAGCTTGTCAGGACGAAAAAGGCAGCTGCCCTGCGGTCCGCGGCTCAGGGCTTCATAGGCAAATATTTCACCGCTTTGCAGATTTACAATAGGTTGAAAAACAGGTGTAATAAGGTTTTCTTTCAGAATCCTTTCGAGTTCCTTTGCTTCAGCAGACATGTAAATTGCCCCTTTAGATAAATTGATGTATCTGTGCTTTTTATAGTTACTTTTTCATATAGTGCAGATATTCTTCCATGAAATATTGCTGACTGTCGAAAGGCGCGGTATTTTGCATGCTGCATTTGCAATAGGTGCCGTTGGACTGAAGCTGACGGCCTTTGACGCTGTCAGTAAGCATAAGCCGCAGTGTGCGATAGATTTTCAGACGAATGCCTTTATCATAGACGGGACAAGTGATTTCAACGCGATTCTCGGTATTTCGTGTCATCCAGTCAGCAGAAGATATAAACATTTTCATGTCTTCGCCTATACCAAAGCAAAAAACACGGGAGTGTTCAAGAAAACGTCCTACGATGCTTCGAACATGGATATTTTCTGTCTTGCCAGGAATGTCTGGCAGCAGGCAGCAGATACCGCGAATGATGAGATCAATTTGTACACCGGCCTGCGAAGCTTTGGCCAGGGCATCAATGAGCTGACGATCCGTCAGTGAGTTCATTTTGAGAATGATTTTTGTCGGCAGACCGTTTTTTGATTTACCGATTTCATCCGAAATATAAGCTAGAAGCTGACTTTTTAGGCAAAAAGGAGCTACAAGTAAAGACTGATAAAACCCGTTCAGATTGGCAAGCCCCATGTTTTTGAAAAAGATGTTGGCATCACGGCCAATGCGTTCGTCTGCAGTAATGAGTGAAATATCCGTATAGATTAAGGAGGTCTGTGCATTGTAGTTACCGGTGCCAATCTGGGTAATGTAGGTGATTTTTCCAGCTGCACTGCGGCGTGTAATGAGGCAGATCTTCGAATGGACTTTGTAGCCCTCAAAGCCATAGAGGATTTTGCAGCCAGCTTCACTAAGGATCTCGGCCCAGTTAATATTATTCGCTTCATCAAAGCGCGCCTTGAGTTCCATGAGAACAGTGACTTCTTTGCC
>Ga0172378_10005052_pt1 | contig 12320 bp, 11 predicted proteins | sample GrowelOW332metaG_FD_119755 | JGI IMG/M metagenome (GOLD analysis project Ga0172378, IMG submission 119755) | Groundwater microbial communities from an aquifer near a municipal landfill in Southern Ontario, Canada - Pumphouse #3_1 metaG | ecosystem: Environmental > Aquatic > Deep subsurface >...
CAATATAATCCAAAATATCTTGTGCCCATGGGACAAGTAGCCAGACAATGGTAATCCGTTCCGACGAAATCGTCTCTAAAACCCAATCCGGTCTTACGCCTCTTAATAATACAGCTTTACTAGCGGATAGCAAGCTCCCAAACCAATGCATTTTCGCACCCGTATGGTATAAAGGTGGAATACACAAAAAGATATCATCACGTGTTTGTTGATGGTGGTGTTGTTCTGTGACACACGCAGATACTAAAGCCGCATGTGTATGTAAGATTGCTTTTGGAAAACCCGTTGTGCCAGATGAAAAGTAAATCGCCGCATCTTCATCTTCAATAAGCGCAACAGCTGGTGGTGTCGAAGAACAATATTCGATATATTGTTCGTAATTGTCGGCAAACTTTGGCGTTCCTGCGCCGACAAAAAAAATAGAGCATAAATCGTGATCTTTTGCAAGCACATTTTCAACACGACTCACAAACTCTGGTCCCATCACCAAAACGGTTGTATCTGATAGTTCAAGACAATACTTGATTTCATCCGAAGAATATCTGAAATTCATTGGAACGGCAATACCACCCATTTTTAATATGCCAAAATAGATAGGTAACCATTCAATGCAGTTCATTAAAAGAATGGCAACTTTATCCCCTTTTTTGACCCCTCTGCTCAGTAAAAGATTAGCAAAGCGATTAGTTCTGCAATCAAATTCACGCCAATTCATTTCCCGGCGATATCGTCCACTATGCGGCGGAACAATTAAATTATATTCACGCCAAGTAACGGTTTTACCCGGTTGCATAACGGGATTGATTTCAATAAGGGCCGTATCATTTGGATAAAATTTTGCGTTTCGTTCTAAAATTTCAGTAATTATCATAAAGCTATCTCCTTATCCTTTAACGAAATATTAACTCTCTGTTATTATAACGTAAGTCTTACATACCGTCAAGTTTTGTCAATGGTTATAAAAAATATACTCCTTTTTCATTTTGAGAAAGGAGTATATTTCTGAGTTTATGCTTTTTTAAAAATCTAGGCTTTAGCTTCTGCTTCTATAACAGCTTGTGCTGCTGTAAGACGTGCAATAGGCACTCGATACGGTGAGCAAGAAACATAGTTCAAGCCTGCATTATAGAAAAATTTAACGGATTTAGGATCACCACCATGTTCACCACAAACCCCAATTTTTAATTCTGGTTTAACAGAACGGCCTAATTTTACAGCATGTTGAACAAGATATCCAACCCCTTCTATATCAATGCTTTGGAATGGATCATTTGGTAGAATATCTTTTTCGCGATATTCGCCAATAAATTTACCAGCATCATCTCGTGAAAATCCATAAGTCATTTGCGTTAAATCATTGGTTCCAAATGAGAAGAAATCTGCACTTTCCGCAATTTTATCCGCAATCAATGTTGCACGCGGAATTTCAATCATTGTACCAACTTTATAGTCTAATGTACTCTTGAATTCTGTTTTAACAGTTTCTGCCGTTTCACAAACAACCTTTTTAACATAATCTAATTCTTCTTTCATCCCAACTAAAGGAATCATGATTTCAGGAACAATTTTATAATTTCCTTCTTTATTAATTTGGATAGCGGCTTCAATAATTGCCCGTGTTTGCATTGCTGCAATTTCAGGATAAGTAACCGCTAAACGACATCCTCTGTGTCCTAACATTGGATTGAATTCTTGTAAATTCGCAATATCTGCTTTCATTTCTTCTATTGTGAAATCCATATCTTCTGCTAATGCTTTAATATCATCTGGATCTGTTGGTAAAAATTCATGCAAAGGTGGATCTAATAATCGAACCGTCACTGGAAAACCTTGCATTGCATTATAAATACCAATAAAATCTTCTTTTTGCATTGGTAATAACGCATTTAAATATTTTTGACGTTGTTCAACTGTTTTAGATAAAATCATTCTCCGAACACTTGGAATACGATCTTCATTAAAAAACATATGTTCTGTACGGCAAAGTCCAATGCCTTCTGCGCCAAATTTAAGCGCTATAGCAGCATCTCTTGGTGTATCAGCATTCGTTCTAATGGACATCGTTCTAATTTCATCTGCCCATTGCATAATTTTTCCAAAACTGCCAGATAATTTAGGATTTTGTGTGCTTAAACAGTCAAAATATACGGTTCCAGTTGATCCATCAATAGAAAGAAAATCCCCTTCGTGTAAATATTGTTTACCGACACATATTTCTTTTGCATTTTCATCAACTTTCATTTCAGAACAACCGGCAACACAACACTTGCCCATTCCTCTGGCAACAACAGCTGCATGTGACGTCATACCACCTCGAGCCGTAATAATACCATTTGCAGCAAACATGCCTTCTATGTCTTCTGGAGACGTTTCTCTTCTAACCAATAAAACTTCTTCCCCATTTTCGGCAGCTGCTTTAGCATCTTCTGCTGTAAAATAAATTTTACCAGAAGCTGCACCCGGAGAAGCCGGTAGTCCTGATGTTAATATTTTGGCTTCTTTGATCGCTTTTTCAGAAAAAGTTGGATGTAATAATTGATTTAAAGAATTTGGATCAATGCGACTAACTGCCGTTTTTTGATCAATAAGCCCTTCTTCAACCATCTCTACTGCTACGCGAACAGCTGCTTGAGCAGTCCTTTTTCCCGTTCGAGTCTGTAACATAAACAATTTGCCACATTCAATGGTAAATTCCATATCTTGCATATCTTTGTAATGGGTTTCCAACGTATTGGCCGTTCTACAAAATTCATTATACACAGCTGGCATAATTTTTTTAAGTTCATTAATATGTCGTGGTGTACGAATCCCTGCAACAACATCTTCACCTTGAGCATTTACTAAGAATTCTCCAAATAAAGCATTTTCTCCAGTTGCTGGATCACGTGTAAATGCTACACCAGTACCAGAATCATCCCCCATGTTTCCGAATACCATGCATTGAATATTAACCGCTGTACCATAACTATGTGGAATTTCATTCATATTACGATATGCGATCGCACGTGGATTATTCCAAGATTTAAAAACAGCTTCAATAGCCATTAGCAATTGTACATGTGGATCAATCGGAAAAGGTTTTCCTGTTTCTTCTAAAATAATTTCTTTAAAACGTTCTACAATTTCTTGTAAATGGTCAACCTTTAGTTGCGTATCAATTTTAAACCCTTCACGTTCTTTAATTTCATCAAGAATATTTTCAAATTTGTTTTTATCAATTTCTTGAACAACATCTCCAAACATTTGAATAAAACGACGGTATGAATCATACGCAAAACGTTCATTACCCGTACTTTCAGCTATGGCTTTGACGGTTTCATTATTAAGTCCCAAATTTAAAATAGTGTCCATCATACCTGGCATTGAAATACGCGCCCCCGAGCGTACTGAAATTAAAAGTGGATTTTTTTGATCTCCAAATCTTTTTCCAGAAATTCTTTCCAACTCGGACATATGACTATTAATTTGTCCAATCATTTCATAGGTTAATTTATCTTGATTTATATATTCAAGACAAGCTTCCGTTGAAACAGTAAACCCTTGTGGAACAGGCAACCCAATTTTTGTCATTTCTGCAAGATTGGCCCCTTTGCCACCTAGCAGATTTCGTTGCGAAGCATTCCCTTCACTAAACATATATACCCATTGTTTGTACATTGTAATTTCCCCCTCTGTTTAGAATTTTACAAAATCATTATAACATTTAATTAAGCATTGTAAATCAGTTATTCAGGTATTTTTTTGTTGTCTTCACACACAGATTTTATCTTTTAACGATTCAAAGACTTTGTCGCCAATGCGATTAACATTTTTAAGCTCTTCGATAGAGCTAAAAAAGCCATTTTCTTCCCGATATTCCACAATAGAAGCTGCAATTTTTTCACCAATTCCTGGCAAGGTTTGCAAAACTTCTGCCGTTGCTGTATTAATGTTGATTGTTTCTGAATTAACAGAGTCAGAGATCTCTTTCTCTGAATCCGTGATCGCTGCTTTGGAATAAACAACAATTTTTGATTCATCTTCTAATTTTTTTGCTAAATTTAAGGAACTTAAATCCGCCTGATCTGTAAAGCCACCTGCAGTATCAATGGCTTCTTGAAGCCTCACCCCTTCGGCAAACGTATAAACACCTGGTTTATTGACTTCTCCCGTAATATACACCATGATTTCCGTTGGTGCTTCCTGTATACTTTCGTTTTCACTCGTCGTGATGTCCACTTCTTCTAATTGATTATTGCTTTTTTCTAATGTATTATGGTATCCCCAAAGCACTATTAACAAAATAAAAAGACCGATACCAAACAACAGTAGCGGTCTTTTTAAATCTTGATGTTTCAAATCTTTAAATTTTTTCATTTGCTTCACCTAAATGATAAACACACCATTGTTTATTTTTTAAAATCATCATTTTTTTTATTCCTTTAAAAAGGAGTAATTTTTCAGTTTTTTCATAGCCCCGGATAATATCTTCAGCGCGATGGGCATCTGTATTAATGGTTATTGGTATATTTTTTTGATTTATATACTTAAAAAAAATGTCTGAAGGATATTGGCCATCTTCATTTTCATTGTACGCTGTATTCACTTCAAGAATACAATTCGTCTTTTTAATTGCCTGTAAAGCACGCAACATAGCATCTTGATACCATAGAGCATGCTCATCAAATAATACATTTTTATCATTCAGTTTTTTAATAATGTCAATGTGTCCAATAATCGCAGGAAGCATCCCTGATACTTGTTTTGCCATTTCAGCAATACTTTCATAGTAATCAAGCACTAATGCGCTTACAGAGCCCTTATAATACCGATTAACGGCATTCATGAATAAAGCACGTGTGTAGTCTATTGAATAATCGTCATTTTCACTACTAACTGCATGGATAGAAAAAATAGCATAATCCAAATGTGGCAAAATAAGATGACTATTTGAATTCAAAACTTTTTTATCCATAAAAAAATCAATTTCAGCCCCCACCAAAACTTCTATTTTATCTCGATATAATACTTTAACACGGTTAATCTCATCTAAATACGTTTGTATATGATCTGCTTTCATGGTCCAATCATTTTTGTATGGAAGCGTTAGATGACTGCTCACCCCAATTTGCTTTAAATGTGCATCAATAGCCGCTTGTACCATTTCTTCAATGGTATTATTGCCATCACAAAAAAGAGAATGTGTATGATAATTTGAAGAAATCATTTTACAAAATCTTATTGAGAAAACTTTTTGTACGTTCCTGCTGTGGATTAATAATCACTTCTTCTGGGGTTCCTTCTTCGCAGATTACGCCATCATCCATAAAAATAACACGGTCAGCAACTTCTCTGGCAAATCCGATTTCATGGGTAACAATAATCATCGTCATCCCTTCATTCGCTAGTTTTTTCATGGTACTCAAAACTTCACCAACTAATTCAGGGTCTAGTGCAGAGGTTGGTTCATCAAACAACATAATTTTAGGATTCATGGCTAAAGCCCTTGCAATCGCAACACGTTGTTGCTGTCCCCCCGATAAGCGTACTGGATATTCATCTCGTTTATCCGCTAAGCCAACCCTTTCCAATAAATCAACCGCTCTTTTTTTGACAACGGTTTCTTTTTCTTTTCTTACAATCACCGGTGCAATCGTTAAATTATCTAAAACTGTTAAATGTGGAAAAAGATTAAAGTTTTGGAAAACCATTCCGAGATCACAACATAAATTTTGCAATTTTGCAGCACTTATTTTTTTGACATCAGTATCATTTTTTCGATACTCCATCAATTCATCTTCAATATAAATTTCCCCATCTGTAATACGTTCCAATCGATTAAGGCATCTTAACATGGTACTTTTACCTGAACCACTAGGACCAATAATACAAACCACTTCACCGGATTTTATTTCAAAATCAATTCCCTTAAGAACTTGAAGCGTTCCAAAAGATTTTTTTATTCCTTTTACTTTTACCATACTCATAAGATCACCTATCTTTTTTCATATACGCCTAAGCGAACTTCCGTTTTATCAAATAACACTTGCAAAATCGTTGTTAAGAACAGATAAATTGCTGCTGCATAAAGATAATAAACCCAGTCTCCTGTAGCAGAAGCCATTGTTTTTACCGTTCTTAATAAATCAAATAGCGCAATAGTTGAAACCAGCGAGGTATCTTTTAATAAAATAATCAATTCATTCCCTACAGGTGCCACTAAGCGTTTATATGTCTGTGGAATAATAATACGGATCATTGCCTGATGATAGCTCATTCCAAGCGCTTTAGCGGCTTCCATTTGTCCATGATCAATGGATTCAATCGCTGCCCGAATGATTTCAGCCATATAGGCCGCTGAATTTAAAGAATATGTAATAAAAGCACAAATCATCGCATTCATTGCAAAACTACTGCCCGTTATTTCTAAATAAACAATTGGAATAGCATAATAAAACATAAATAATTGTAACAACATAGGCGTCCCTCTGAAAAACCAGATATAAAACCAGGATGCCGAATTTGCAACTTTATTTTTGGAAAGTCGTCCCAAGGCAACAAGTATTCCACCTAAAGTACCAAAAACAATTGCGACTAAAGCAATTTTCAAGGTAACAATTGTACCATCGAATACTGCCCACATTTGGGTTTGTGTTAGCAAAATCTCAACTCCATTCTAAATAAAATATTTTTACAATTTTAATTGTTGTAATCTATTATAGCCTACTCATGATGGATAATCAAGAAAAAGTTTGGATGAAAATACTGATCACATTAATACTCCCCGCAATATTTCCAATAGAGCAACCAATGTTTGTTAAGACAACCACCATCAATATGCGCGTGATTTTATTTTTCCACAATCCCGAAAAATGGCTTAAATCAACCGGTAAAGTTTCAAAGTCTTCAACTTTCGGCTTTCGTACACGCGCTTCCATAATACCAGAAAACCAACCTGTTGCTAAAACAGGACTCAGTGCCGCAATGGGGGAAGTGATAATTGCTGTCAAAATAGAAAAAATATGTCCACCAGCTAAAAGACAGCCTAAACCAGAAAGACTCATCGTCCAAATTAACCAATTTTTTGTTTGCTCAATACCGGACATCGGATTAATCATAAACGTCGCAACCACTAAGGCCACTAAGGCAATCGGGATTGTCCATCCAATCACTTTACTGATCTTTGAACGGGGCGGCACAAATTCTAAGGCCTTAATATCATAATCTTTTTCCATTAATTGTGTAATGCCAGACACATGTGCCGCACCAAGGACTGCAACGATTTTCTTCCCTGGAGCCGCTTTGATTTTAGCTGCAAGATATTGATCCCGTTCATCTAATAAATATTTTTTAATACTTTTAAATTCTTTTGACATTTCAGATAATGCAGCATTTAACATATCCCTCGATTTTAAATTTTCAAGTTCTTCTTCTGAAATTTTTTCATCATCTAAAATACTCATTGTGATGGAAACCATCAATTTTAGCTTCTCAAAAAATGAAGCAAATTTCCAAATTCGACTAAAGGTTATTTGAATATCGCGATCAGCTAAAACTAATTCTGCATGAACATCTTTCGCAGACGCGATCCCTTGGATCATCTCTTGTCCTGGATTAATATTAAATTGATTCGCTAATTTTCGTTGATAATTAGCCAGCAAAATATTGGCAAAAAGCATCCCTGATTTTCCCTTGCGAATAATTTTAACAATATCTGTATTGGCCCATTTTTCTTTTTCCATTATACTTTGAAAACGTCCCTGATCAAGCTCAATACAAACAGTATCGGGTTGTTCTCGTTCAATCGTCTGTTTCACTTCATCGACACTCGATGCAGAAACGTGTGCCGTTCCCAATAAAATGATCTCTTTATCATTTATATTTAATCTTGTTATATGGTTTTCTTCCAAAATATCTCCTGCATAAAAAAAGGCCGCAAGTGCAGCCCCTGATTTATTTTAATGAATCTCTTAATAGCAATTCGTATGGTACAGAAACTGATTTAACTTCTGTATCTTCTTTTTCACATTTTTTGATGAGCATCCGGGTTGCAATAGCACCAATATCATACATTGGTTGCGCAACTGTACAAATTTCTGGTCGAGTCCATTCGGAAATCCAAAAATTATTAAACCCACAAACGCTTAAATCTTCTGGTACATTTTTTCCACGGTCTTCAGCAGCCCGTATTGCCCCTAAGGCAATCTGGTCATTAAAACAAAGTGCAACGGTAAAATCTTTATTTTCGTCGATTGCTTGTTCCATCATGGTATAGCCAGCACGAACTGATAAATTACCAAAATAAACAGGCATATCTTCAAGTTTTAAACCATATTCTTCAAGTGCTCGTTTGGTTCCTTCCATCCGTTGCATGGAAACATACCCTTCTCTTAATTCATCATAAAGCATTAAAAATTTGCGATGGCCACGTTCTAAACAGACTTTAGCGAGGTCATAGGCTGCAGCTTCATTATCAATTAAAACACTTGATATTGCCCCTTTTGTATCTGGAATACACCCTAGCACAATTTCACTTGGTGAATTAACGAGTTCTTCTCGAAGATCATCAGTTAGATCTTTTCCAACATAAATAATACCATCACATTGTTTTTCTGTTAAAATATCCAAAGATTTACGTTCTTTTTCTGGATCAAAGTCTGTATTACTTAAAATAATGTTATAATTATAAATATCACAAACGTCTTCAGCCCCACGAACAATTTCTGTATAGAATGGATTTGAAACATCTGGAATAATAATACCTAAGGTATTTGTTTTTTGAATTTTCAAACTTCTTGCAATCGCATTTGGTTTATACCCTGTTCTTTTGATAGCCTCCAAAACGCGCTCTCTTGTTTCTTGATTAACCAATGGAATATTATTTACAACACGTGAAACTGTCGCAACAGATACATTCGCTTCTTTTGCAACATCAACAATTTTTACTCTCATAGGATCCCCCTCTTATTAATTATTTTAATATGAAATTCATCGCTTCTTTAATCATTTTTGGTGCTTTTCGACAATTATTTTCTGAAACAGCACAAGGCGCAAAACGCAACCCTTTCTTTAAGGCTACAATAAATAGATTTTTTTTCATTAAATAGTCACTAACCTTATCGGCCATTTTACAAGGAATACTAATAAAGAATCCATCTCCATAGGTGCATAATTCTAAGCCGATTTTTTCAGATTCTTCGATAAAGGCTTCGGCTCTGCGTTGTAAAACAGCTCTAAAAAACTCTTGTTCTGTGATTACATCATTTAAGATAAGTTCATCTGAAAAAATTTCTGCAATCGTTTTTTGTGCACAGCGTGTACCGTTTGACCATGTTCCTCGATTGGAAAAAGTACAGGTTGCTTTAAATTCTTCTGCAATCGCTTTTGTTGGTGCAACACAAATCAAGGCACCATTTCTTAACCCATACATTGTATAACTTTTTGAAGCACTATAGGCATACAATGGCAATACATTTTCACCCATATTCGTAAGCATTGGCATAAATTCTCGTGCATTTTGCTCAATGTTTCCCGCAAAATCAATATAAGCAATGTCAACTAAGACAATGATTTTACAGTCTGGATGGGCTTCAGCCGTTTCTGTATAAAAATCTTTTAATGCACACCATTCATCCATGGTTACAGAGTATCCCGTTGGATTGTGAGCAGGTGTGTTCATAATCGAAACAACGCGTTTTTGTGTTTTGATTAAAGCTAAAAATTCTTTCTTATAACTTTCAAGATTAAAATGACCATTTTGATCAAAGAGAGAAAATTCTACTAAATCACGACGATTTTCATTAGCAATCGTTTTATAAGGCGCCCAATACCAATCTGGAACAAGAATCGCATCGCCAATTTCAGAATAGTTACAAATTGTATGGCGGATTGCACCTGTACCACCAGGGGTCGCAATCGCTTCAATAAAACCATCAGGACGAAATTCCTTAAAACAAGCTTTTTGAACCGCCTCCAAATATTCAGGAAGCCCTGCTATTTTTGCATATCCTGCAAATTCTGTATCAGGAAGGCTTCTTAAGACTCTATAAACCGTTTTAAAAGCAACTAATTTCCCTTCATCACTCATAAACGCACCAATTGTTGAATTGATGACCGCATCTCTACCTAATTCTTTTGTCCGTTCAGCCGCTGCACCTGCAACTTTAAAAATTGGATCAGCTCCAGTTTCTCTTACTGAGCTATCAATAACCATTTCAGCCATTTTGTCCTCCTGCATTTTTATTAACATATTTCAATTTTTCAACTTCATATAAATTATTTCCTTGACAATCAATCGAAACAATTGCTGGAAAATCAATGACTTTTAATTTTCGAATTGCTTCGGTTCCAAGGTCTTTATAATCAATCAGTTCAACTTCTTTAATACAATCTTGTAGTAAGGCCCCTGCACCACCAACACAGGAAAAGTATACACAATGATATTTTTTCATTGCGTCTACAACCTGTTGACCGCGATTCCCTTTTCCAAGCATTCCACCAAGACCACGTTTAATGAGTTCTGGCGCATACGCATCCATCCGATGACTCGTTGTCGGTCCCGCAGAGCCAATGACTTCTCCTGGCTTAGCAGGACATGGTCCAACATAATAAATAATTTGATTTTCAACACTAAAAGGAATGGGGATGCCTTTTTCTAAATTTTCAATCATGCGCGCATGTGCCGCATCTCTTGCTGTGTAAATTGTTCCAGTAATCAAAACTTGGTCCCCTGCTTTTAACGTGAGAATGGTTGTTTCATTTAAAGGTGCTAATATCTTTTTTATTTTCATAGTAATCCCCTAAAATTCATATTCACGATGTCGATTCAAGTAACAACAAACATTAACAGCAACCGGCAATCCGGCAATATGTGTTGGATAAGTATCAATATTAATACCCAATACTGTCACAAGTCCACCTAAGCCCATCGGTCCAATCCCTAATGCATTAGAACGTTTTAATAGTCTTTCTTCAAGATTTTTAATGTGCTCTTTTTCACTGGTTTGACCTAAAGGCCGACTTAATGCTTCTTTTGCCATCAATGCCGATTTTTCAAAGGTTCCACCAACACCAACCCCGACAATAATAGGGGGACAAGCATTCGGTGCTGCTGTTTTAATGGTCTCATAAATAAAATTTTCAACCCCTTCCATCCCGTCGGATGGTTTTAACATCTTTAAAGCTGATGTGTTTTCAGAGCCAAAGCCTTTCGGCATAATTTTAATATGGAGTCGCTCACCCTTTACAATTTTATAATAAATAACCGCTGGTGTATTATCCTTTGTATTCGTTCTAATTATTGGATCTTCAACCACCGATTTTCTTAAATAACCCGCTTCATAACCGCGTGCAACCCCTTCATTAATAGCCTCTTCTAAGCCACCACCTTCAATATGAAGATCTTGCCCAATGGTCACAAAAGCAACTACCATTCCCGTATCTTGACAAATTGGAATTTGTTTACGATTAGCAACAGCAATATTTTTTTGCATCATTTCTAAAACCGCTTGGCCATTTTCAGAAATTTCATTTTTTTGAGCAATATGAATGGCATTTTCGATATCTTCTGTCAGGTGTGTATTTGCATCAATACACATTTTAGCAATTTTTTCGCTAATTAAACTACATTTTACTGTTCTCAAACGTATTCTCCCATAAAAAATCATCTCATACAATGATTGAAAACCATATCTTATTCTATTATATCATATGCGTTCTTAAATTGCATACTGAAATTCATTTTTTTTCATTTTTTTTCATTTTTTAAGAAAACTCAGCTCAAATTTATAAACTGATTCTGTCTCAAGGCTTCATAAAGGACAATATTAACCGAATTGGCTAAATTTAAAGAGCGTGCATCTGGATGTTTTTTCATCGGAATTCTAAAACGATTATCTGCATATTTCTGATGAATAACGTCTGGAAGCCCCGCCGTTTCTTTTCCAAACATGATAAAATCATCTTGCTTAAATTTTATATCTGTATAGACTTTTGTTGCATGCGTCGTCAATATATAAATTTTAGCATCCTTATTTTGAGTAACAAATTCATCAAAGTCTTCATAAACTTGAAGATCTAGAAGATGCCAATAGTCTAATCCAGCCCGTTTTAAATATTTATCTGAAATTGAAAAACCCAATGGTTTAATTAAATGTAATTTAGATGAAGTCAGTGCACATGTTCTTGCAATATTGCCAGTATTTTGTGGAATATCTGGCTGAAACAACACAACATTCATTGAAAATTCTCCTTTTATTTTCATAATATTGGTATTTTATCATAAAAAAAAGATAAATACCAGTAAATTTAGTATTTATCTTGACAAAAATCATTTTTTAGAA
>Ga0172378_10005053_pt1 | contig 12318 bp, 11 predicted proteins | sample GrowelOW332metaG_FD_119755 | JGI IMG/M metagenome (GOLD analysis project Ga0172378, IMG submission 119755) | Groundwater microbial communities from an aquifer near a municipal landfill in Southern Ontario, Canada - Pumphouse #3_1 metaG | ecosystem: Environmental > Aquatic > Deep subsurface >...
CATTTATAGACTTTGCGGCTACGACATTAAGAAAAGAACTGATCGACTGGACTATTTGACACTTCGGGAAGTAAATGCCAAACAACGAGTGGAAATAACAATTAAAGCAATGGAGGAATTAAAGCCTGACTTGGTTGTAATAGATGGTATTAGAGATTTGGTTTTGGATTTTAACGACCTTGCCGAAAGCGGTCAGATTGTCGGTGAGATGATGCGACTTTCATCTTTGTATAATTGTGGCATTCTTACTGTATTGCATCAAAATAAGGCCGATAATAACGCACGCGGACACTTAGGTTCAGAGCTATGCAACAAGTCCGAAACAGTTATTCAGGTGGTCAAGGACAAAGGTATTGCAACCGTTTCGCCGGTATATTCACGCAACAGGGAAATACAAGATTTTTCGTTCAAAATTAACGATGCCGGACTGCCAGAACTTTGTGATACTCCGAAAATTGAAAAGAAAACCGGAGAGTTGGCAGAATTGATGCGCAAGTCCATGTTTGGCTCAGCATGGATGGATCGAAAAACTTTGATAGAAAAAGTCAGCATCGTATCCGATAAATCGGAAAAGACGGCAAAAAGGCGAATTGCAGACGCAATGGATTCAGGATTAATAAAAATCAATTCACAAGGGTATTATATCCTTGTCGAGAAAAACAAGGACAATGAAAATGAGAGCGAATTTCCCTTCTGACAAGCAGGACAAGACAAGGACAGACAGGACAACCCCTATATATAGGGGGTTGTCTGTCTGTCCAGTAGTGCTGTCTTTTTTTGTCCAATTAGCAAGGTTCAAATGGCAGTTATTCTGATAATTACATGATTGCAAGAACCTATTTGTCCATAGTTGTCCAGTGTATGTCCCGAAATGGACAATATGTTTTGTCCAAATTGGACTTCAAAGAAATTTAATAATAATAACCATGCTTCTTGAAATGATCGCTCCGGAAGCACACTAAAAACCAATAATAATGAAAGAGATCCCACATCATGCACTACTTCTAAAAGCCATCCGAAAAACAGGATGCGAGCCAATAGATGTTCAGGAAATTGAAGAAAACTTGATCGAGATGTCGCTATTACCACTAAATGCAGAAACTCCAGTCAAAGCCGTTTTTAAAATTATTCCTTGGCAAAAATGTCTGGGAGAAGTCACTGCTGTTTCGGGACGACACAAGGGAATGAGCCGTCGGCTACACAAGGAAAGAAAGACTTATTATCTGGCATTTGTGTACACCAGAAAGGTAATACTGATTCGTCCTTTAGATTTGCCATCATGTTTAAAATCTTATCCATCTGCCGATGAAGACTTTATGACTATGATTGTTTATTTGAAATTATATGGCAAAGAAATCACATGTTAAACAAAAATCAAATTTATTATGAGATACCGAATGTTGACACCTAAGACCACGTTTAAGGCTCCGGTTGAATTTTTACGAAATTCCGATCTGGATGAGAATATGCTGGCTGTCGTTTGCCTGTTTGTTTTCGGCGGTTACTCTATGAAAGCCGCATGGTCGATTGTTTATCATCCCCGATGTTCGGCAAATTCTATTCCGCCACAGGTGACACTGTTTTTTCAGAAAAAAGAGATTAAGGAGTTGGTTGAGATTTTCAGAAGTTACTACATGGAATACCCTTTCATAAATCCCAAATCATGGCTGAGAAAATAACACCATAGAGCCATATATTTGTTAACCAATGAACACCAAAAACATAATGAAAAATGGGGTCAAAAATAGGCTGATAATTTTTTTGCCTAAAACTTGGACAGAACCTTTTCAACTTACTTGAATTTTTTGTATTTACCAATTGCTTAATTCTACGCCGTGACAAGGGAAAGAAGGATCTAAAATAAACGCTGTAGTCATAGGAACAACTTTTAAACCATTAAACCATAAGAAAATATTACATTTGCACAGAAAAAACACAGGATAGCTAACGCACAAACTTCTATTGTTATCTGTTAGCATCATAATCATATAGTGCTATGGGAAAAGCTTTACTTAATAGGATTGAAACTTGGAAAAAGCTTCTGCTTGATTTTGGTAAAAGAAATCGTCTAATCAACTTCAAAGACGGTAAACGTTCCAACATAAAAATAACTACTCCTTCTTTTGAGTGCTTGTTTGATATTATAGCCATACAGGAAAAAAACCTTAGATTCCCTTTTGCTAAAAAGGTTAAAGTTGATGATAACGGTGAAGAGACTTATGATGCTATTGTACCTGGAGATATTGAAACATCAAAATCGTTAGGCGACCTGCAAAAAACGCTCAAAGCATTAAGATACAGATCTAATACGTCTATCGAAGAGCAAGGTATAAACACTTTGTTTCTTGCTTTTGGATTATTGAAATGGAAAGAGAACGAAAATTCAGAACAAATACTTACTTCGCCAATCATACTTGTTCCAGTTAAATTAACAATAGAATCACTTACTTCACCCTATGTTCTTTCTACTCATGAAGATGAAATAGTTGTAAATCCTACATTGGCACATAAATTTGAACATGACTTTGGAATTATTTTACCAGAATTTGACAGCTCAAAGGGTGATATTGAAGACTATTTCAAACAGTTAGTAGAGTTAATAGAGAATAAGGACTGGGAGATTGTTAAAGATGTAAACCTCACAATTTTATCATTCCTTAAAATAAATATGTATAAAGATTTGGATCGAAACGAGGATAAACTCAACGCAAACCAGATCATTACAGCTATTGCAGGTGAGAGTGATATTTTTTGTATATCAGAAGATTTGAATAACTACGACCACGATAATAAATCAAAACCAATAGATACATATCAGGTTGTTGATGCTGATTCAAGTCAACAAGATGCAGTTTTGTTATCAAAAAACGGAGCAAGCTTTGTTTTACAAGGCCCTCCTGGAACAGGAAAGAGTCAAACAATCACAAACATTATTTCAGAAGCGTTAGCTGATGGCAAAAAGGTTCTATTTGTATCTGAAAAAATGGCCGCATTACAAGTTGTATATAATAGATTGACAAGTGTCGGTCTATCTGATTTCTGTTTAACGCTACATAGTCATAAAGCAAATAAGAAGGCACTTTTGCGAGATTTAGCGAACTCTATTTCAATAGACAGGAAAAAGATTCGAGAAGAGGCGTTAGCTCAATTAGATACGTTGGAAAAAAAACGTAATACACTCAATGATTATCAACGGGAATTGCATACACCATGCTCTGGTCTGAATTGCAAAATTTATGATGTGAATGGCATATTGGCGAAGTTAGAACATATTCCTGAGATTATATTTGAGATTTTAAATGTTGAGAAAACTACCCAATCTGAATTGAATGAAAGACGTTATCTGCTCTCTGAGTTTTCAAAGACAATAGGAAAACGGAGTGAGGACTATTCACAGAATGTTTGGAGAAATGCAACGGTAAATTTCCTTTCAAATGAGTTAAGACACGACATTGATTCTAATATTTCATTCCTATTGCCTCAAATAAAAGAGATTGACGAATATTTTGATGAGTGTTGTGAAAAATTAGGGCTATCAATTAAACCATCATTAGAGGGTTTGAACTTATTTATTCAGTTACTTTCGCTTGTTAGTAAATCGCCAATTATTCCTACCAAGTGGATTTTCAGTGGAAATATTGAACAACTACTACTTAAAGCACAACAATACAAAGAAAATACAAACAAGATTATTGAACTGCAGGCTGCTATTTCTAAACAATATAACGAGCCAGTGTTTTCAATAAATAGTCAAAAGCGCAAACAACTTTTAACGGACTTACTGGATGCAATTTGTAAAACGTTAAAATATGAAAATCGGAATACCGTTATCCAAGATTTGGAAAATACTCTCACCCAGATAAATTTTGTTTTGACTGCACTTTCAACATTACATGACAAGTCAAATGAAATCGCAGCATTGTTAGGAGTTGAAGATTCAACAAATCTTTCTAAAATAAAATTCATAAAGACATTATCAGAGGCTTTATCCTCTAATGTTACTCCTCCAGATTTGTGGTTTGACAGTCAGAACTTTGACAAATTAGGTAGTTATACAGAAGATTGCCAAAAACTTCACGAAGAGATTATAAATCTAAAACAAGAAGTGTTGTCTAAATATGATAAAGAAATCTTTGAACTTGATTTTTATCCAATTCTTAAAAGATTTCGAGGTAAATATGATTCTAAGTTCAGAGCCTTAAATAGCAATTACAAGAAAGATTTAAGAACTCTTAAGCAATATCTTTCTGATGGCTCAAAATTAAGCTATAAGGAGGCTTTCGATGTATTAAACAAACTCAAAAATATTTCCGACAAATCAGAAGAAATAACTGATAAAGAAAATATTTACATATCTCATTTTGGGGTCTACTATAAAGGGTTGGATACATCTTGGGTACAGATAAAAGAAGCAATCGACACTTTTGACAAAATAACTTCAATGTTTACGTCGGGTTATCTTCCCGATAAATTAAAAAATATACTCCTTTCACAAATATTACCAAAGGCTGAGTTGTCGGAATTTTGTTATCTATATTCACTTCAAACTTGCGAAGAAATACTTGATACAGTAAATGGTCTTGTAATCGGTAACTTTGACGAACAGGCTGCCTACTCCTATATTATTGACGCTCTACAATATGTCGAGATAAAGGGTAAGCAACTTGCTGAATCATATAAAGAAATCTTGCTAATAAGAAAAGCAACTGCCCCCTTTGACGTGATAATGTCAGACCTAACACAACTTGCTCAGATGCAAACCTTATGTAATATTGCAGAAGAACATAAACAGGAAATTTCTGAGCAATATGAAAGCTATTATATAGGATCTAAAACAGACTGGGATGTAACATATAATGCACTATTATTTGCCAAAGAATTTAAGTCGTTTACGGAAATTAATCATTTGCCAGAAGAATTTATTGTTAAGATATGCAGGGATAGTAGAATTGTGTCTTATTGTAAAGTTGCAGAAATACGTCTTTCAAATTTGCAAAAGAGAATTAGTGAGACAACTAAATGGCTTTTTAATTTGTTTGACGAGTCGGAAATGCTTGATAGATATAATTTTAAAGACTTAACAGATCGGCTTGTTAAATGCAAGGATAAAAAATATCTACTCGAAGAATGGGTCGATTACCGTTCTAACAGACGTAAATGTGAGGAAATTGGTTTAACCGCATATATTACACAGGTTGAAGAGAAATCCATAAACGCTGAACATATAGTTGATGCTTATCTTAAGCGTTTTTACAGGCTTTGGCTCGATGCAATGTTACCACAATTTCCAGCAGTTCAAACATTCAGGGGTAGAATACACGACCAAACCGTAAAGGAGTTTCGAGAGTTGGACAAAAAACAGTTTAAGATAGCTCAATCAAGAGTTCGTGAGAGAGTTTTTGGCAGAATGCCTGATTTCAATTCCATCACCTCAACAAAAGATGAAGTAGGTATACTAAAAAGAGAGTTGAATAAACAAAGGCGATTAATGCCTTTGCGTAAACTCTTTAATGAAATACCAAACCTGTTAACATCTTTGAAACCTTGCTTCATGATGTCTCCGTTATCTGTAAGCGTTTTTTTGGAAGCAAAGAGCTATGATTTTGATATGGTTATTTTTGACGAAGCTTCACAAGTTCATACAGAAGACGCTATTGGCGCAATTATGAGAGGTAAGCAAGTCATTATAGTTGGTGATACTAAACAACTTCCACCGACAAACTTCTTTGCAAGTTCATTAGAGGACGAAGATTTTGATGTGGATATTGAAACACCTGATAGTGATGCAGGTGCTTATCAATCTATTCTGGATGAAGCTGTAACAGTTCTGCCCGAAAGAAGCTTGCGTTGGCACTACCGAAGTCGTCATGAACATTTGATTGCCTTTTCAAATATTAAAATCTACAACAATTCGATGATAACATTTCCTTCTTCGGTTGAAAAAGTAGCGGATTATGGCGTTGAATACATTTACGTTTCAAACGGGGTTTATGACAGAGGCGGCAAACGAAATAATATAATTGAAGCAAAAAAGGTTGCCGATCTGGTTTTTGAGCATTACAGAAAATTCCCGAATAGATCGTTGGGGGTTGTTACGTTTAGTGAGGCTCAACAACAGGCAATTGATGCTGCCATTAGGCAAAATCGACACCAAAACGCAATGTATGAACAATTCTTTATGGAAGATCGAGAGAATCCGTTTTTCATTAAGAATTTGGAAAATGTTCAAGGTGATGAAAGAGACACTATTATATTTAGCATTGGATATGCAAAAGATAGCAACGGCATGATGTATATGAATTTTGGGCCGTTGAGTAAGGATGGTGGACATAGGCGTTTGAACGTCGCAATCACAAGGGCAAAATACAATGTAAAATTGGTTGGCTCTATTGTTCCAACGGATATTGATCTTGAAAAATCTTCGGCTGAGGGTGTAAGACTTTTGCGCTCTTATATTGAGTTTGCCAAACAGGGTATAATTGCATTGCAAAAGGAATTATCATATTCTTACAATGTTGAGTTTGACTCTCCATTTGAAGAAGCAGTTTATGATTTTCTTGTTGCCAGTGATTATAATGTAATTACACAAGTAGGGTGTTCTGGGTTTAGAATAGATATGGCGGTTAAACGCCCTAATCAAAACGGAGTATTTGCGATAGGTATTGAGTGTGATGGTGCAAGTTATCACAGTTCAAGAACAGCAAGAGAACGAGACAGATTAAGACAATCGGTATTGGAGGATATGGGATGGACAATTTACCGTATTTGGTCAAGTGATTGGATAAAAGACCAAAAGACAGAGGAACAAAAACTTATTAATGCCATTGACAAAGCTCTCAACAAAACAATAAAAGAACAGTCCGCAGACGATAAGACTATAGATACTATTGATGTTTCTGTTAGCTCAATAGAAATAGAAGAAGATATTCCAAACGAAGAGTATTCTGTTGACGGATATGGCTTTATTTCATACCAACAAGTCAATATTTCGGATTATAACTCCTTGGCAGAACATAAAATAATCAGACAGGTAATTGAGATAGAACAACCGATACATTTTGAAGAATTATGTAGAAGAGTTGCGCCGTTATTTGGCAATCAGAAAGCAACTTCAAAGGTAAGAGATGGCGTTGAACACATATTTAGATGGTATCTTGCTGAAGATATTAAACGCAATGGTGATTTTATCACGATGAAGGATTTTGATCAATTACAAGTTAGAACGCCTAATGAAGAAGATGGTTATATTCGTCCTATTACGCAGATATCCGATGAAGAAATAGGCAAAGCGATGATGATAATTGCAAAAAATAGTTATGGTATTACTCCTGAAGACTTAATTGTAACTACAGCCCGTGAATTTGGATATAAACGCACAGGAGAAAACATAGTATATTCTCTTCGTAACGTATACGACAATTTATTAGCAGTTGGAAAGGCCAAGGAAATTGATGGTAAGGTTTGTTGTGCATCTTGTATTATTGATTAAATCTAATAAAAACAATAACATTTAAATGCTCAATAGACTCTGAATAAGGGCAGGGCTCAGATAAACTTGATAGACACAACTTCTGTTTAATCTAATCGCCAAAGGGTATATTTTTTAATTTTCAATATTTAAAATTTTTTCTAATGTGGGCAAATATTTATTTTTTACAGATGGGCTTTTGTAGAATGAATAAATAAGGTTTCTAAATTCATCATCAGTTAATTCATCAACTAATTCAACTTTGAGTCTATACATATCTTCACAACTATGGCCTCTAAAACAATGCTCAGAAAGCAGAAAGGTATGTTCTGGAAATGAAAAACCAGCTTTCCCAATAGTAAAGCCAGAAGGGAAGCAATACATAAAGATCTCTCCTTTATTATTTTTGATCGCTCCGTGCTTAATTTCAATGTCATTTAAATTGAAATAGAATTGAGATTTGTTTGTTGTAGTCATTGCTAACAGAGTAAAGACTTTATCATTCTCACAGTCGACTACAATAAAATATTTAACATTAGGCCCCTGAGGTAAAGGATAATCTAAGATTTTAATTATGGATTTAATAGGTAAGACCATGCCCTACATTTTTATTGAAAGAGCTTCTTTCGCAATAAAATAGGACATTTTTTTTAAAGTGTCATCTTTAATTAGATCAAGAAAATCGACTGTCTCTGTACTTGTTGTGTTTTCTTCGGAAAATTTAATGTTCTTTTCCTCAACTTTCTTGTCCCAAAGTGAGCCTTTTCTATGAGTTAGTTTAATTAATTCGGTAGCAGTCTTATGACCATAAGCATTTAATACATTTTCAACGATTTCTAAATCTTTAGAACTAAAATCGGAATCGTCAAATTGTTTCTTAGGGACAATCCTAAAGGATTTATTCGATTCTGAATATGTAAAATAAGACTCGAAAAAGTTGCAATTCTGAGCTTTTGAGAAATATACGTCTTTAGAAACGGGACCAAGTTTCCAAATATTATATTCAAGCCACGTGATAGGAGTACCCTTTTCTCTTACTGCTTCCTCATCTATTAAATATAATAATTTCAGAAGCTTAGTATGGTATAGAGGCTTGCATTTATTGGCAATATAAATTATCAAGTTGCCAATAAGGTTTTTATTTGAAGTCATCCCTATGTCCATATTTCGCTTTTAAAAGATATATACTACTAACGTTATGTTTTATTTTGTTTTTTTAGTCAAATTAACAGGTGGTAAAAGGATCAAACCTAAGCCTGCTTTTGCTGAAAGATTTGACAGGTGTTCTCTAATATATGGATAAATAATCGCTGCACCATTTATTTGACCAAATTGTTCCAAATCCAATGGTGATTCTCCTATTTTCTCAAAAAGGCCAATCATTTTTATAGTAGCAGATACTTGATCTATTCCATTGAACAATTGTTTGTAATCTACTTGTTGTGCAACTGCTACTGTATTGCCATTTATTGAAACATTTACATCAACATTTACTTCTTGTTTAATTTCTGGATTATTAAACACAACTGTTTGAATACGTTTAAATGTGCTCTCAATTAATATTATATTAAGAATACGAAAGCCAGACTCTAAATCTTTTTTCTCTTCCATGTTTATGCAGCTAATGGTAAATCATTTTCATCAGAGAAGTTTGTATTCTTGTTATTTGTTAACGTGTTAATTTGATTTGAATGAAGCATATCAGAACAAAAATTCACATTAACAAAAATGTTATTATTAATAGAAGTATTAACATTAAACCAACTATTTGAAATAATTATTGTACCTGTATTGACATTAAACAAAGGCACATAATCCTTTCCACATAATTCAAAATCAATCTTATCTATGCCAACTAATGCGTCATCAGAAATAAAACAGATATTTTGATCAGGGAATAATTCAATGAATGAATCAAACATCTTACTTTCCCATTTTATATAGTTCTTATCTAAGTGATAAACTTCATTTGGTATTATTTCAATAAAATGAATTTCAGAATCTTTATCATGTTCATAAAGAACACGAGTATTAGAAAATTCTAAAATGAATTTATTTAATTCGGAAATTATATATTCGTTAGAATTCATTTTTACTGATATTTTTTTAGTAAAGGAATTATTTCGTCTGATAAACTTATTGCTTTTGCACTACTTGATGAGTCAAAATCTGAATCATCATAATCTGCTTTTGTCCTTAATTTCTTAAGCAGAAGAATGTCAGTATTTAGAGCACGAAAATCATCATGTCTGTTTATCTTTTCAGAATTTTTTATAAATTTCAATATTTCATTAATTAAAACCTCGTGTGAGCCTTCACGTTTTTGGTGGTTTAATACATCTAATTCAGCTTGTGTTTTATTCATTTTATAAAGCCATAAATGTTTAAACATTTGATAGCAAGCGTAATAAGAGCAATGAGCAACGGGTGGGAAGAAAGCCTTATCATACAGCAACCTTGCCGAGGTTAAATTAATACCTGATTTATTTTGGAGATTACTCATAAACTATGCGCAAAAGTAATATATTTTCCAAATATAAAGAATTAAAAATGAAAAGCAAAAATAGAAATGATGATATTTCACTCTTTTGGCTTCTTTAATAACCTCGATTGACACATGGACTTCAACGGTTGCGCGGTGTTTCCTTCTTGTTGCTTTCATTATGGCTGGAATAGGGTGAAGGTGAATAATATACAATAATGCAATCGCCTTCATGTCCTATGCTGCCTTTTTCTGATTTTTAGGTCAGTTTTGAGAAATTTAGTGGACACTTTTTTTATTCCTGCAAAGAGTTTCGTATCTTTACACTATCTGATTGTATAGATGCCATAATTCAAAGACTCCGTTCAACATAGGCGTGTGGGCGGGGTCTTTTTTTATATAGAAAGCCAACGCTGTGGTTCAAAATGAAGAATTTTTTAACGAATATCTTTGTTATTCAAAATCAACAAGTTGTTTTATCTGGACACTTAATGCTTCACTTATTGTTAACAATGATTTTAATGTTAAATTTGTCCGTCCGGCTTCGATTCTTGACATATTGGATTTCTCAAAATTACAAAGATCAGCCAAGCCTTGTTGAGTAAGGCCTTTTGCCTCACGTGTTGATTTTATTTTCCGGCCTACTGCTTTGTAAATTTGAAATTCGTTCATTTTTTCTTTTCTATCATAAATGATAACAAAGAAAAAGTTTTATATTTGCAGAGTGGTTATCATAAATGATATGTGATAATTTTCAAGTCGCACCTTAAATCTTCAATAATGAAAAAACTTTTATCTCTAACGCTGTTATGTACGGCTATTTCCTTCTGCTTTTTGTCATGTTCAAAAGATGAAGAAAGCACTCTTGATCAAAGGCTTGTCGGAACCAAGTGGCAAACTAAAGATGTTGTTTATGAGATGTTTTATGGAGGTGTGGCTTATGATGTGTATGAATTCACTTCAGACACTGAGGTTGAAGAATATACTGTTAAGAATGGAAGTATTGTTGACACGGATGGAACATACACATACACATTAATTTTTCCAAAACTCACAATACATCATGGACAAAATGAATATTCATTTACTTTCAAAGACTCAAGAACTATTGTCAGAGATAATGCAAACGAATACGCCGCATATATGAAATATATTAAGCAATAATATATTTCATATCGATCGGGAAAATCCAAATTTTAATATTATGAAGAAAGCGATTTTAATCTTGATGCTTATACAAAGCATTTGTAGCTATTCACAAGAAAAGAAAACATATCTCTCAATCCAAGAAAATAATATTTTTGGCTCATGGGATGAAAGTTGGGGTTGTAATATTTATGATGTCAAGGTTGTTTATTCTTGGAGAATGTCTGGTAATTTTTCGATTGGAGCTGGATCTGGATTAGGGTTATGTAATCCTGTAAAATATTTTGGTTTGGTTTCTGATTCGGAAAAACGAGAAACATCAATAGAAATGCCAATATTCATACGAATTAAGAAAGACTTTGGAACCAAACAAACACGATTGTTCATATCTCTTGATGCAGGCAAAAGACTATGTTTGGTAGAGGGATACGACGGAGTTAATTTCAATCCATTCATATACAATATTACCCCCTCATTTGGATGCGATATTCAATTAAATAAGGTTAATACACTAAATATTGGTGCTGGATTTGAACTTGACCATTCAAAATATCAATTTATAGGAGATCATACATATACTCTTGAATCAGACGGTGCTTGGGCTGGATATTTAGTATATATTGGTTTAAGTTTTTAACGTCTCAATAAAAAATAAAAAAATTTCATAGTCGCTTCCTTCCGCCGCCGCCCGAAACTCCAAAAGGGGGAGGGGGCTTCATTAAAGTGCCTCAAAACTTGATATTTACACCCGGAAATAGTATATTTGTGAACCCCTGAATTTTTCCGCTAAAGAAAAGGCTCTGATTCGTTTGGATCGGGGCTTTTTTGTTCTGGTAGGTACAAATGTCGGTACAAAACGCATAAAAGAAAAAGGTTAAACATCTGTTTTATAGACATTTAACCTTTCTTAGATGTGGTACCACCGGGAATCGAACCAGGGACACACGGATTTTCAGTCCGATGCTCTACCAACTGAGCTATGGTACCAGCTCTTTAGCGGCCACAAAAGTACGATTCATTTTTGAAACAACCAAGCCTTCCAGGTGAAATTTTCAAGTAAAATAAAAAAATCCCGTTGCAGAAACAAATTGATTTTTCTACCTTTGCAGCGCATTTAGCTCGGGGTGTAGCACAGTTGGTAGCGCGCTACGTTCGGGACGTAGAGGTCGGAAGTTCGAGTCTTCTCACCCCGACTAAAAAGAGCCTGTTCATCGAAAATGAG
>Ga0172378_10005054_pt1 | contig 12317 bp, 7 predicted proteins | sample GrowelOW332metaG_FD_119755 | JGI IMG/M metagenome (GOLD analysis project Ga0172378, IMG submission 119755) | Groundwater microbial communities from an aquifer near a municipal landfill in Southern Ontario, Canada - Pumphouse #3_1 metaG | ecosystem: Environmental > Aquatic > Deep subsurface >...
AAAAATGCTACGTCCAAATAAATAAAACAAATCAAAAACTTCTGTTAAATTTTTAACTGTTTTTTAACACAAAAAATATTTCTTTTATAAACTTTTAATCTATACTAAAGCCACTATGATAAAGACAATTCTACAATTTGCAGGAAGCCTTTGTTTCTTGCTTTACGGAATGAAGTTGATGAGTGACGGCATTCAGAAGTCTGGCGGTGAAAAGCTGCAGAAGGCGCTTCACTTTATGACCGGCAGTAAAATCAAGGGGCTGCTTACGGGGTGCCTTTTGACTATGGTTATTCAGTCGTCGGGCGCAACTACTGTTATGGTTGTGACTTTTGTCAACGCGGGCCTTATTACTTTGGAGCAGTCAATAGCCGTAATTTTTGGAGCTAACATTGGCACTACTATTACCGCTTGGATTGTGGCTCTGTTCGGCTTTAACTTTAAAATAGAAAATTTTGCAATTCCAATTTTTGGCATAGGATTTTTGCTTACTTCAATTCGCAAGTGGCACAAGCAGGGAATTGGGCAGGCCATTATGGGATTTGGCATTTTGTTCATTGCGCTTTCTTGGCTTTCTAGCACTATCACGCTTGACGGCAACACGCTTTCTTTCCTTCCTGCAATTCAGAACTGGGGCATATGGAGCATTCTTCTTGCATTTGCAATTGGCATTTTCTTTACGGCGCTAATTCATTCGTCTTCTGCAATGACGGCTATTGTAATCACCATGGCTTACAATCATTTGATTTCCTGGGAATTTTCTGCGGCAATTGTCATAGGCAGCAACATTGGGTCTACTGTTGATTCAATCATGGCGTCTTTTGGTGCTAAGGTTAACGCAAAAAGAACTGCGCTTGTCCATGTGCTTTTTAACTGCACTACTGCAATTCTAGCTTTGATTTTTATAAAACCGTTCTGCGCTCTTATAGACTTGATTACCCCTGGAACAATTGCGGAAAACATCACCTACCATATTGCTATGCTGCACACTTGCTTTAACATTGCGGGCACTTTGATTTTTATTCCGTGGACAAAACAAATTGCTCGCCTTACAGAAAAATTGATAAAGCCTGACGCAAGCGAAACTCCTGTTACTTACACTCTTACGTTCCCAGAAAAAACTGCGGTGGAATCTCCGGCGGCTTGTGTAATTACAGCGCAAAAAGAAGTTACTCGAATGGCGGATATTGCGGTGCAAATGTTTGACCGTTTGCAGTACGGTTTTACAGACAGGTCGGGCGCGTTTCTTGCTGACCACTACCAGCATTTGTCTGACGAAGAAAATTACATTGACCAGATGCACGAACAGCTTACAAAATATTTAATCAAAGCGGAGCAGCTTGATATTGACGAGCGGCTTCACAACAACATTTCTGTTATGATTCAAATTATAGAAGAGATTGAGTCTATGTCTGACGACTGCATGAGCATTGGAATTTACATTAAGAAAATCACAGAGAAGCAGTACATCTTCCCTAAAGAGGACTTTGATCGTCTGTTGCCTTATCTTGAACTTTCAAGGGAACTTCTGTACTTTGTTTATAAGAACATTAACTCTGAATTAAAAGAGGAGCAGGTTACTTTTGCGCATGAGATTGAAACTCAAATTGATTCAGAAAGGAAGAACCTAAAGAAGCTTGCACGCAGCAGGCTTGAGCAGGGCGCTAATGTTAAGGCTGAGCTTTTGTACATTGACTTGGTGCGTCACATAGAAAAAATTGGCGACAGATGTTTTGCAATTGCAGAGCAGCTTAAGATTCAGAAATAAATTATTTAATAAAAGAATGTGTCATTGCGAGGAACGAAGAGACGTGGCAATCTCTTCTATATTTTACAAAGGAGGCGGCTGAATTGAAAATAGAAATTGTTGATGACGAAGAGCCTATTAGAGAATTGATAAAATATAATTTAGAAAAGCTTGACTATTCAACAGTCTGCGCTAAGGACGGCAAAGAGGCGCTTGCAGAAGCAAGAAATGAAAAGCCTGACTTGATTGTTCTAGACCTTATGCTTCCTGACATGAGCGGCCTTGATATTTGCAGAATCTTAAAAAACGACAAGGACACTTCTGCTATTCCAATTGTCATGGTCACGGCAAAGACAGAAGACTCTGACATTGTTACAGGACTTGAGCTTGGGGCAGAAGACTATGTTACAAAGCCATTCAGTCCGCGTGTTCTTACCGCAAGAATTCAAAGCGTTCTTCGCCGCAAGTCGTCTGTTCGGCAAACAATTAACAGCGATGAAATTAACACTCACGGCATTTCTATTCTTCCAGAAAAGCATGAGGTTACAAAAGACGGCAAGGAAATAAATTTAAGCGCAACAGAATTTTCAATACTTGAATATCTAGCGCGACACATTGGCCAAGTGTTCAGCAGGCAGCAGATTATAAACGCAGTAAAAGGCTCGTCCTACCCTGTGACCGACCGCTCAATTGATGTTCAAATATTAAGCATAAGGCGTAAGCTAGGCGACAACGCAGAAAGTGTTTCTCCCATCATAGAAACCTTGCGCGGTGTAGGCTACCGCATGTCTGATGAAAAATAATCATTATGACCCATATTTTTTACTACAATATATATAGTAAAAATAATTGGTATAAAAAATGCCGACAGACCGGCAGGCAACAGTTAGGGTGCCACTCTAGTCCTGTTCAGCCCGCCACATACCGCTAGAGCCGCGGCAGGCCCCAAACTGCTGACTGACGGGCTGTCATGTTTGTAAATAGTTTGATTGATTAATTATTTTATTTTATGTTGAAGGAGCAAAATAATGAAACAGCACAAATCAATGAAGACATGGGTACTGCTTTTTGTGGTCAACGGTCTTGTCCTAGCCTTAGGATTTTTGCTTTTGCTTTTCACAAGCTTAAAGGCTCTAGAGGACACGGCTCAAAATCAGACCGAAGCAAATTTACGAAGCTTTGCATATTCACTAGACAAACTTCTTCCATATTCAAAATCAGATGGCGAGGAAAATTTTTCAAGCCTTGACGCATTTGTAAAAAACTTAATCCAGTCTGACCCTTCATACAGAATTACAATCATCGCAAAAGACGGCTCTGTAATTGCAGACTCACTTGCAAACCCTAGCGCTATGGAAAACCACGCCACACGAGCAGAAGTAAAAGACGCGCTTCTTGGAAAAGAGGGAAAGTCGCTCCACACAAGCTCTGTTAACGGCAAGACGCTAATGTACTTTGCAATTCCTTCTACATACCAAAATGAAAATATTGCCCTTCGTCTTTCTATGCCTGTTGAAGAAACTGTGTTCTTTTCTACATCAGCAAAAAGCTCGCTTATTGCAACTTCAATCTTACTGTTCGCCGCAGTCCTTATTGCATCGTTCATTATCTCGCTTCAAATTATCAACCCTATGCAGGAATTAAAAAAAGCTACGGAGCAATACAGGAACGGCAACTTTGAGTATGAAGTACTAATTACTTCCCCGCGGGAAATGGCGGAGCTTGGTGATTCATTCAACCTGATGTCGCACACAATTGAGCAGAACATTGAGAGCATGAAAAAGCTTGAGACTGTTAGAAAAGATTTTGTCGCCAATGTTTCGCACGAATTAAAAACGCCTGTCACTTCAATCAAAGGCTTTACAGAAACGCTTATGGAAGGCGCAATTGATGACAAGGAAACTTCACGCCGCTTTCTGGGAATAATCAACACACAATGCACTCGCCTTATGAGCATTATGGAAGACCTTTTAACTTTAAGCAGGCTTGAAAATGAAGGAGCCGCGCCAGACAAGTCAGACGCGAACATTGTAGAAATTGTGCAAAAAGAAATAGACACTTTCAGTTCAGCCGCAAATCAAAAATCAATCTCGCTGAATTTAATTTCATCTTCTAAAAATATTTCCGCAAATGTTAACAGCGGCCTTATTGAGCAAGCTGTTGGCAACTTGATTATTAACGCAATAAAATACTGCCCTGAAAACAGCAAAGTCTTTTGCTCAGTTGACTTAGAGCCAAATGACAAAGTTCAAATTGTAGTAGAGGACAACGGCTTTGGAGTTCCAAATTTATACAGGGAAAGAATATTTGAACGTTTCTTTAGAGTTGACAAAGGCAGGAGCCGCGAGGAAGGTGGAACAGGACTGGGGCTTTCTATTGTAAAGCACATTGTCACATTGCACGGCGGCACTGTAATTGAAAAGAACCGCCCTGACGGAAAAGCAGGCGCACGGTTTGAAATAACGTTGCCAGTCTGCTGATTTTAACAAAACAGTTCTTTAAAATTGATTTTTTTTACTACAATATATATAGTAAAAATAATTGATATAAAAAATGTTGACAGGCCGGCAGGCAACAGTTAGGGTGCCACTCTCGTCCTGTTCAGCCCGCCACATACCGCTAGAGCCGCGGCAGGCCCCAAACTGCTGACTGACGGGCTGTCATGTTTGTAAATATTTAGAAAAGAATTCCTACAGTTTCTTGGAATAAAAATAGTGTAACCAGCCAGATTTACGCTTCGAACTCGTCAAGATGAGTAAAGTCAAGTGTCGCAAAATAATCGTCAAGCGTTTCCTTTCTGCGGATTTCTACAATAGTGCCGTCTTCACGAAGAAGAAGCTCGCCCGCCCTAAGCTTTCCGTTGTAGTTAAATCCCATTGAACGGCCGTGCGCACCAGCGTCATGTATTATAAGCAAATCGCCAACATCAATTTTAGGAAGGCTTCTTTCCACAGCGAACTTGTCGCAGTTTTCACAAAGGCTTCCGCAAACGTCATACACTTTGTCTTTTGGAGCGTTCTCTTTTCCGCTAACTGTAATCTCATGGTAAGCGCCGTACATTCCAGGCCTCATCAAGTCAGCCATGCTTGCGTCAACGCCTATGTATTCCCTGTAGATATGCTTTTCATGGATTGCCGTTGTAACAAGCGAGCCGTATGGTCCAGTGATCGGTCTGCCGCATTCAAAGCAAATTCTTAACGGATCAAGACCTGCCGGAACTATGTATTTGTCGTAAAGTGAGCGAATAAGTTTTGCAAGATAACCAAGGTCAACTTTTTTCTGGTCAGGCTTGTATGGAATTCCAATGCCGCCTCCCAAGTCAACAAATTCAAGCCTTACTCCAAGCTTTTCTTTTAACTCAACTGCAAGCTCAAAAATAATTTTAGCGGTGTCAGCAAAGAAGTCTGGGTTAAGCTCGTTGGAAGCGACCATTGTGTGAAGTCCAAAATGCTCCACGCCTTCGTCTTTGCAAATCTTGTACGCTTCAAAAATCTGCTCGCGTGTAAGGCCGTACTTTGCTTCCTCTGGCTTTCCTATAATCGCGTTGCCGCCTTTTTTCAATGAGCCAGGATTGTATCTAAAGCAAATTGTGTCTGGAAGCTGCCCCACTGCGTTTCTTAGAAAATCAATATGAGTAATGTCGTCCAAGTTGATTGTGTTGTTCCTCATGTTGGCGTAAATAAATTCCTGCTCCGGAGTGTCATTGCTTGTGAACATTACATCGTGTTCCTTCATACCGCTTTTTTCTGCCAAGATAAGTTCCGGCATACTAGAGCAGTCAGCGCCGCATCCTTCGCTCTGTAGAATTTTTAAAATGTAAGGGTTTGGGCAAGCCTTAACAGCATAGTATTCTTTGAAGTCAGGAAAAATACTGAACGCTTTTTTAAAATAGCGCATGTTTTCGCGTATTGCTTTTTCATCATACAAATAAAATGGTGTGGGATATTTTTTTGCCAGTGCCACTGTCTGGTCGTGTGTTAATGGAAAATCTGAACTCATGCTGGCATTATGTCATTTTTTTTATTTATCAGCAACAGCGGAAAATAACAGTAACAATGAACTATTTTATAAAGCTAAAGAATTGAAATCCTTTTTAAATAAGATGAAGCAACACTTTAAACACAACTCGAATCATCAATAGTTTGGGGCCTGCCACACTCTCGCGATGACAAAAAGCAATAAAGCCGAGAATGGCACCCTAACTATTGCTGCTCCGAGTTATAAATATCTTCAATCCTTAAACTGTATAACAAAGTACAAAATTGTTACAATTATTTTCTTAAACAAGATTTCTTAAGCAAGAAGTAAATCAATATTCCTAAAAGAGGCACACAGCCGAAGCCGGCAAAAAGCGCCTTGTAGCCGAACATGTCAATCACTAGACCGCCTATCGCATTGCCTATTACGTTTGCAAGACCCACCGCTATGTTAGAGTACATTGCCATTCCAACAACTGTGCTTTTTCTGTCTGGAGCGTTTTCTGTTACAAACATAATGCACGCTGGATGGAACAAGCCGAACGTAACGCTGTTCATGCACTGAGCGATTATTGCGCCAGTAAGGTTTGGAATTAAAACAAAAGTGAACATTCTGATTGCCACAACAAACGCGCTGAAGATTACAACTTTTCTGCTGCCAAATTTATTTATAATTTTTCCAGAGAAAAACAAAAACGGTGTTTCGCACAAGCCGTGGATTGCGCTTAACAATGCAACTTTGTCACTGTGAAGAAATTCCTGTGCGTACATTGCAATATAAACATTGCTTGGAACAAGACCCATAAAGCCTGTGAAAATTACAAAAAGCACAAGGTAGAAAATTTTAGGATAGCGACTAAAAACATCAAGGAACACTGATTTTTTATTTTCATCTATTTCATTTTCTTGCAAAATAGATGTATCTGCTATACATTTTGCACCATCGCTTGAACTTTCATCTTTAGTTGCATTATCTTTAGAAGACTCAACTTTTGATTTTGCTTCAACAAGTTTTTTCTTAGCAGTTCCAAACGCCGCGCCAGGAATAACCGCAATGCTTATTGTGTACAAAACAGCCGGCACAACAAACCAAAGTATAATTTCAGTTATGTGCGACTTTATATACACGCTGTCAAAGTGGCAGAAATACTGCAGCGCTAAATTTCCAACAACAAAACCTATCGAGCCCCAGCAGCGAATATAGCCGTACCTCTGTTTGTCGTTATCAATGTAGTCATTAACAATTGAATCATAAAAAGGAATGCAGCCTTTGTATCCAACAGCATAAATCATAATGAAAAAAACTGTTAGAAAAAATCCAGAAGTTCTGATTAACGGAGCAGGAACAACTGTCATTACAATTGCAAAGATGATAAGACAGTGCCCTAGCTTTCCTTTTTTTGCGAACACTTGGCTTAACAAAAGCGGGAAAACAATGCCCGCCAATTCATAGAGCGACATCAATATTCCAACTTGAGTCGCGGAATAATTCAAGTAATTTCTTAGCACCAAAGACAGCAAAGAAACAACAACGCTGTTCAATGAGAAAAATATAAAATATGGTATAGCAAACTGCATGGCGGGAAGTATATCTACAACTTTAATTTCTCACAATAGATAATTTCACTGAAAACCTTAGCGTGAATAAAACAAAATTAGAGATATTTTCTTAAGTCAAAACGCTGCGCCTGACCAGAACAGCATGATTTTCGCTTCATAGCGATGAACAAGAACTGTAAATTACTTCTCCGCCAGCTTAATCCACATCTTCATATACTCTTCAAAACCAGAAAAATTTCCGCGCGTAACTGGGCGTTTTTCAATAACAACTTTATCCGCTAAAGAGCCGCATGGCTTTTTCTCCAACGCCATAACAGCCGTCATTGCAGAGCCAAACGCAGTGGCTTCAGAAATGTTTGTAAGGTAAAAATTATTCTCCGGAAGAACAGACGCAAGAAGCCTGTTGTACATTTCATTTTTTCTAAAGCCGCCCTCTGTAAAAACAGATGTTCTTTTTCTAAGACCTGCACGGCGCAAAGAAGTGAAGCTTTGAATAGCAAGAGAAATATCAAGAAGCGCAAAAAACTCACTGCCGCTGCCATTCAAGCAAGAGCGTTTTATAATTTCAGGCAAATTATTTTCATCACATTTTTCCAAATCAGCAAGCGAATAAAATTTTTCATCTTCAAATATTCCAGGCTTAGAAGAAGTGAACTGACCGCTGCCCTCTACAACTTCAGGCAAAAGAAATACTTTTTTTTCAGTAAGTATCTTCTGCACATCGCAGTCATTAGGATTTGGCAACTCAGACTTTCCGCTGATTTTTTCATAGAGCTTTCTATAAGTGTCAAATTCCATTCCACCTAAAAATATAGAAGTCTTTACAGGAGTGTGAAGCGCGCTTTGGTTAAAGTAAACTATTTTTCCAAAGTCATCTTTGCTAAAGTGATATTTTTTTTCTGGATGCATACTAACGCACCAAGTGCCCGTGCTGTTCAAAACAAAATCATTTTTTTCTTCAGCTAAATAAGGAAGAAGGCTTGCATTGCTGTCGTGCACTCCAAGAGTCACAACTGTGTCTTTAGAAAGTCCAAGCTCGTCCGCAACATCTGGCTTGACGCAACCCAAGATGCCATAAGTTTCCGCGTATCTTGCAGGAAGCTTTTCCCTAATTTTCAAAGTGTCAACTACAGAACTCCAAGTTGATTTTTTATGGTCCCACAAAAGCGTGTGGCTTCCAATGTATGTTGGCTCAACAGCAGCACTGCCTGTTAAAAGAAATCCCCAGTACTGAGGGAAGCATAAAATTAGTTTTGTGTTTTTGTATTGCTCATAAAATTTTTGCTGTAGAAAGTAAATTCCTTTTGCAGGATTTATCATTGCGCTAAATGCCGGCGAGAAAGTTTTTTTCTGAAGAAGTTTTCTTGCCCCGCAAAGTGAATAAAATTCTTCCTGAAATTTTTCACCAGGCTCGTAAGTGTAGTAAACACAAGGGGCCGCAAGCTTTCCATTTTCATCAACACAAACAAAAGTCGCGCCGTGAGTTGTAACGCTAATTGCCTTCACATTATATTTTTTAGCAAAAGTTTTTATCTCATCTTTAAACCATTTTTCCATGCCGCTCAAGTCATGCGCCGGAATTTCCATGCCGTCAGAATCTTTCACATAAACCGGCTCAAACGATTTGTACTCGGCCTCAATCTGCTTAAGCTCGTCGCTATAAACAGCAACCTTTTTATTTGTCATTCCAATGTCAATTACAATAATTGCGTATTTCATAAAAGAATTGTACTAACTTAATTGCCAATTATCAATTATCTTTTTTTTATTTTATGGACAAGCTTATTTTTTCCAGTCGGCGTTCCGTGGCTCCGCTTCCGCTTCGGTCTAATCTTCTTTCAGAATCTTAGACGGCTCACGCCCCACTCCATGCCGCAGTATGCAATCTTGTTTCATATAAAAGTTGTTAGGCAAAAAAAAGATTGAACACCAGTCAATTTCCCCAATTGATAATTCACAATTACTTTTTCTCTTCCATAAATAATTGATAATTCACCATTGACAATTAGCAACTGATAATTAGAATGAACTTTGAGGTAAACAAAATGCTTATAGGAATATCACCGGCAATTAGCCCGGACTTGCTTTCTGTATTAGATAGAATGGGACACGGAGATGAAATTGTTCTTAGCGACGCTTTCTACCCTGCCGAAACTTGCAACAAAACAGTTCTACGCGCTGACGGCATAAAAGTGCCAGAGCTGCTTGACGGAATCTTAAGGCTCATTAACATTGACCCTTACTCAAAAGACAGCCTTGTTATGATGGCGCCAGTTGAAGGTGACAAGCTTGACCCTTCTTTAGAAAAACGATATGTGGATGTTATAAAAAAACGCTGGCCAAAAGCACCTGCTATTACACGCATTGGACGCTTTGAATTTTACGAGCGTTCTAAAACGGCATTCGCAGTTGTTGTAACAGGGGAAACCGCAACTTACGGGAATATCATTATAAAGAAAGGCGTTACACCAATTAGCAAGGAATTTCTAAAATAAAAAAACAACAGAACAACGCTGTTTTAAAATCTAATAACATTAAGTATTGTACAAAAACAACTACAGCGTCAGCATGGTGGGGCCGGCCGCGGCTCTCATGGTGGCGAGAAGCGGAAAAGCCGAGAGTGGCACCCTCCATGTTGCCACTGTAGTTTTCAACTTTATTTAATTAAAATGTACTTAGTTTTGAAACAGATTTCATGCTTTCTGCCTGCGTCCCACTTTTATAACTTACCATTATTTTTATCCATATAAATTCATTATCTTTCCATAATATTCCCTAAAACATAAATAGAATAAATCATAAAAATAACTGGTAAAAACTCTACAAAATTCCACATATTTTTGTATAAAAACTATGGTAGACAAAGAGATTTATCTTCTGTAAACTGCTTCTATTATAGAAGTTAGGTAAATTTACCTAAATGCAATCTAGAAAAATAATTTTTAAAGACAGGAGATTTATATGAATTACGGTCACTTTGACGATGAGAAAAAAGAATATGTCATCACACGTCCAGACACACCTCAGTCTTGGAGCAATTACTTAGGCTCTACAGAATACGGCGCTGTAATTACAAACAATGCTGGCGGCTACGGCTTTTACAAATCTGGCGCACGTGGAAGATTCATGCGTCTTCGCTTCAACTCAATTCCAATGGATCAGCCTGGAAGATATTTCTACATACGCGACAACGAATCAAAGGACTACTGGTCAGCTTCATGGCAGCCTGTTGGAAAGCCGCTCGACCAATATAAATCAGAATGCAGGCATGGAACTGCCTACTCAATTTTCACTTCTGAATACGCGGGCATTAAGTCAGAAGCAACATATTACGTTCCTCTTGGACAGGTGTTCGAGTACTGGAGACTAAAGCTCACAAACACTTCAAACAAGCCAAGAAAACTTTCTGCGTTCAGCTACTGCGAATTTACAAACCAGTGGATGACAGAGCAGGATCAGGTAAACTTGCAGTATTCACTTTTCATTGCAAAGGGATCTTGCAAAGACGGCATGATCAGCCTTTCAAGCGAAGACAATCTTCTAAGACAAAGAAAAGACTTTGCCACAAACGACATAAACATGAACGAGTGGATGGCACTTGCAGGAGCCCCTGTTGCGTCCTACGACACAGACAGGGCTTCTTTTATTGGAACATACGGCAGCTACAAAGAGCCAAAAGCTGTTATTGAAGGCAAATGCTCAAACAGCAACGCTTACGGCGACAGCGGATGCGGCTCACTCCAGGCGGACATTGAGCTTCAGCCAGGCGAGTCAAAAGAAATAATGATTCTCTTAGGAATAGGAGATGCTGAAGTTAGAGGCAGAAAAATTGTAGCAGAATACGGCAACACAAAACGCGCTGATGAAGAATTTGACAAACTTGTAAAGAGCTGGCACTCAAAGTTAGACAGCTTTGTTGCGGAGACACCAGACGCAGACATTAACCATACAGTAAACATGTGGGGCTTGTACAACTGCCTTATCACTTTTGCTTGGTCGCGCGCCGCTTCATTGGTTTACAACGGAGAACGTGACGGCTTAGGCTACAGGGATTCCGTTCAGGACATTCTTGGAGTTTCAGCCGCAATTCCAGAAGTTGCAGAAGAGCGCATGGAAAGAATGTTAAGCGGACAAGTTGCATGCGGTGGAGCAATTCCTGTAATTACAACAAACCACAATCCAGGACACGAAAAATGCCCAGAAGAAAGCGAGTTCCGTTCAGACGACTGCTTGTGGTTCTTCAACGCGGTTCCGGCATACATTGCAGAGACAGGCAAATTTGACCTTTACAATAAAGTTGTTCCTTACGCTGATAAAGGCAAGGCAACAATTTACGAGCACTTAAAACAAGCGCTTCTTTTTAACTTAAACAGAATGGGCAAAGATGGTATTCCATGCGGACTTTTGGCAGACTGGAACGACTGCTTAAAATTAGGCTACCACGGAGAAAGCCTCTTTGTGGCATTCCAGCTGCGCTTGGGCCTTACAACATACTCAGACATTTCACTTCGCCTAGGAAAGAAAAAGGAAAGCGAATGGGCGCTAAAGACACGCGAAAATCTAGACAAGGCAATTCAGAAAAAATGCTGGGACGGCAAATGGTGGATCTGGGCAATTGCAGAAGACGGCACAGTTTACGGAACAAAGACTTATGAAGAAGGACAAGTCTACTTCAACACACAAGTATGGTCGGTTCTTTCTGGAGCCTCTACACCGGAACAGGCACAGGAATGCATGCAGACTGTAAAAGAAAAGCTTGCGACTCCATACGGCTTAATGCTCTCTGCCCCTCCATTTGTAAAGACAAGCATAGACGTAATGAGGGCTGTTGTATTTAACAGCGGCATAAAAGAAAACGCCGGCATCTTCAACCACACACAAGGCTGGGGAATTATTGCAGAAACAATGCTTGGCGACGGCAACAGGGCCTATGAATATTGCAAAGCAGCCCTTCCTGCAGCTTACAATGACAAGGCAGAAATCCGTCAGAGCGAGCCTTATGTACAAGGACAGACAACATACTCAATCTTCAGCCC
>Ga0172378_10005055_pt1 | contig 12316 bp, 6 predicted proteins | sample GrowelOW332metaG_FD_119755 | JGI IMG/M metagenome (GOLD analysis project Ga0172378, IMG submission 119755) | Groundwater microbial communities from an aquifer near a municipal landfill in Southern Ontario, Canada - Pumphouse #3_1 metaG | ecosystem: Environmental > Aquatic > Deep subsurface >...
AAAAACGTCCGGTAATTCATCCTCAGGGAAATTTTGGTGGATTCGAAACCATGCATTATCGCTCGTATGGTGAAACACAAGAGTATTTGCGCAAACCGGAGATTTTTATGCCAACAGAAATATTACACGGTTTGTACGATGGCGGTCATGGTGCAGGTTTGTACGATTATTGGGAAATGATGCGCAAACATCCACGTTGTGCAGGTGCATTTCTGTGGGTTTTTGCCGATGAAGGTGTAAAACGGGTTGATAAAGACGGTTTTATCGATAATCAGGGCAACTGGGGAGCCGATGGAATAGTTGGCCCTCAGCACGAAAAAGAAGGAAGTTATTATAGTGTAAAAGAAATATGGAATCCTGTTCAGGTAGTTGAAAAAAGCATCGATCGTACTTTTGATGGTGAATTGACTATTGAAAATCGCTACGATTTCTTGAATATAAATAGCTGTAAATTTGTCTGGAAACAAGTAACCTTTCCTACTGTAGATGACGAAAAAGGGAAAGTGAATGTATTGAAACAAGGCGAAGTAAAAGGAACTGATATTGCTGCACATTCTTCCGGAAAATTGAATTTGAGTACAACTATTGATCCGAAAGCAGAAGCATTATTTTTAAGTGCTATTGATTTTCGTGGTGAAGAACTTTGGCGCTGGTCGTTCCAATTGGAAACTACAAAACAAGAGCATACTTCAAAAGGCACAACTCCGACTTCTGATAAAACGGATGAAAACCTGATTGTTTCGGTTGGGAAAAATAAATTTACATTTAGCAATAAAGATGGAGAATTAAAAGGCGTATCGATTAAAGGCAAAGAAATAAACTTTACAAATGGGCCGCGATTTATCGCTGCCCGTCGTGCCGATCGCTCGCTCGATCAGTTCTATAATCATGACGACGAACAAGCTCACGCTAAAGAACGCACTTATACAGAATTTACTGATGCTGCTATTTTCAATGGTTTTGATGTGAAAAATGAAGGAAATAAACTGATTGTTACTGCAAACTATAAACTTGGAAATCTTGATAAGACACAATGGACAATTGCACCAGATGGAACATTAACCCTTGATTATAGCTATAATTTCAGTGCTGTGGTTGATCTAATGGGAATCAAATTTGATTATCCCGAAGAAAAAATGCAACACAAACGTTGGTTAGGTAATGGTCCATACCGTGTTTGGCAAAATCGCTTACAAGGTCCTGTTTATGATCTATGGGAAAATGATTATAACGATCCAATTCCCGGAGAATCATTTACTTATCCTGAGTTTAAAGGCTATTTTGCTAATGTGAGTTGGATGAATCTGAAAACTACTGAAGGTGAAATTAGCATTACGAATGAAACTCCTGATACTTATGTTGGCATTTACGAACCACGTGATGGTCGTGATCAATTATTATACACTTTACCAAAAAGCGGAATATCAATTTTAAATGTTATACCTGCTGTTCGTAATAAAGTAAATACAACAGATTTAAATGGTCCATCGGCACAACCTAAGTGGGTGGATGGAGTTTATACAGGAAGAATTATTTTGAAATTTAAATAGAGCTACCCCTAACCCCTAAAGGGGAAAATAATTACTTCGTTCTATTTTAAAATTACGATCATGAATAATAAGGATATACAAATCAGAACTAATTTAGTTCCCCTTCAGTGGCTAGGGGTAAATTCCCCTTTAGGGGTTAGGGGTTATTTTATGATCTTCTTGTTGTTATTCATTTCTTCTTTTTCATTTGCTCAATCCTCTCTTTACAATCAATTCAAAACACCACCCGAAGAAGCCAAGCCCTGGACTTTCTGGTATTGGATGAGGGGAGAGGTTTCTAAACCATGCATAAAAGCCGATTTGGAAGCCATGAAAGAAATTGGGTTGGGTGGCGCTTATTTAATGCCAATAAAAGGAATAGAGAATAATGATTATCCAAATGCTGTTTCACAACTTACACATGAATGGTGGGAGATGGTACGCTATAGTTTCCAAATTGCCGATAGTTTAGGTTTAAAAATGGGAATGCACATTTCCGACGGTTTTGCATTGGCAGGTGGGCCTTGGATAAAACCTTCGGAGTCTATGCAAAAAGTGGTGTTTACCGACTCTATAATTAAAGGTGGTAGAATAAAAAACTTAAAATTACAACAGCCCGAAACGGTAGAAAATTACTACGAAGATATTGCTATTTATGCACTTCCGCTCTTGTTCCCCTCTCCTCAAGGAGAGGGGCTAGGGGTGAGGTCAAACAATCCCGATGACCCAACTCCTTTCTCTGATCCAGAAAAGGCCTTCAGATCTGAAGTTCCTTGTTACATTCAATACTCTTACGATAAACCATTTACATTGAGAACGATTGAAATAACTCCAGCAGGAAATAATATTCAATCGCAACGATTAGCAGTTTTAGCCAGTGATAATGGTGTGGATTTTCGTTTTGTAAAACAACTGGAGCCTGCTCGTCAGGGGTGGCAAAATACAGGTTTTAATTCAACTTTCTCCATTCATCCAACGAAAGCAAAATATTTCCGATTTTCATGGACACCGGAAGGAACTGAACCCGGAAGTGAAGATTTGGATGCTGCTAAATGGAAACCTACATTGAAAATAAAAGCCATTAAACTGAGTTCAGAACCTCTTATAAATCAATGGGAAGGTAAGGCTGGACTGGTTTGGCGTATTGGTTCAGAAACTTTACCTAATGAAATTCCAACAACAGATTGCACGACAAAAGATAAAATTATCAACCTGACTTCCTATTTTAAAAATGGAATATTGACTTGTAATTTACCAAAAGGAAACTGGCGAATTTTACGCATGGGACATACTTCTACCGGAATGACTAATGCTACGGGCGGCGGTGGGAAAGGCTTGGAATGTGATAAGTTTTCCGAAGCAGCAGTACAAAAACAATTTGATAACTGGTTTGGTGCAGCATTTGCAAAAACTGATTCTACCTTAGCTCATCGTGTTTTGAAATTTATGCATATTGATAGTTGGGAATGTGGAAGTCAAAACTGGAGTGAAAATTTTGCTGCTGAATTTAAAACTCGTAGAGGATATGATGTAATTCCTTATTTGCCTTTGTTAGCTGGATTTCCCATTGAAAGTGCTGAGAAGTCTGAACAAGTTTTACACGATGTGAGAACCACCATTGCCGAACTGGTAAACGATGTTTTTTTCAAGGTGATGGTCAAAAATGCCAAATCTTACGGTTGCGAAACTTCGGCCGAATCTGTGGCGCCAACTATGGTGAGTGACGGAATGTTGCATTCCAAGGAAGTCGATCGACCAATGGGCGAGTTTTGGTTACGCAGCCCTACGCACGACAAGCCCAACGATATGCTCGATGCCATTAGTGCTGCACATATTTACGGAAAAAATATTATACAGGCCGAAGGATTTACACAATTACGAACCAACTGGGACGAAGATCCGGCTTTGTTGAAACCCTTACTTGACCGGAACTTTGCATTGGGAATTAACAAACTTTTTTTTCACGTTTTTGTACACAATCCTTATATCGACAAAGCTCCAGGAATGACACTTGATGGAATTGGTCTCTATTTTCAACGCGACCAAACGTGGTGGAAGCAAGGCAAGATATTTGTGGATTATGTAGCTCGTTGTCAGGCTTTGTTGCAATATGGTCATCCCGTTGTTGATATTGCAGTATTTACAGGTGAGGAGATTCCACGTCGTGCATTTACTCCCGATCGATTAGTACCATTTATGCCGGGAATTTTTGGTGAAGAACGTGTAAAAAGCGAGCAAAAAAGACTTGCAAATGTTGGGCAACCCATAAATGAAATGCCAGCGGGAGTTTTTCATTCGGCAAATATTTTAAAAGCTGAAGATTGGATTAATCCGCTGAATGGTTATGCGTATGATTCGTTTAATAAAGATGCATTGTCAAATGCAAAATGCGAAAATGGAGAAATGGTTTTGCCGAGTGGAGCAAAATATAAGGTCGTGATTTTTCCTGCAGAAAAAAAATATTCGAAGTCAACTCAAAACCTGATTGAAGTGCTTAAACAAAAGGGAATTGTTGTTCCTATACTACCATATTGGAATAGTGATAGCTTTACTCCAATAGGTTGTAGTCCTGACATAGATATTCCTCAGAATATAGCATGGACACACCGAAAAGGAGACAATACCGATATATACTTCCTTTCCAATCAAGAAAATTTATATAAATCATTTGGCGTATCATTCAGAATAAGTAAAGGAATTCCGGAATTATGGAATCCTGTAAATGGAGAAATAACTATTCCAGCCAGATGTCAGGAGAATAATGGTAGAGTTAATGTCTCATTAGACCTTAAACCTTACGAATCTGTTTTTGTAGTTTTTGGAAATACTGCACCAGTTGGTATAGCTACTCAACTTGAACCTCAGAACAAAATTTATGTACCTAATATTAAAATTGAAAGATGGGAGGTGAATTTCCCAAAAGTAAATTTGGAAATTACTTCCGATACTCTTTTCGATTGGAGTAAAAATGAAAATAAGATGATAAAATTTTATTCTGGTACAGCTATTTATTCATCAACTTTCAGTTTTAATGAAAATACTTTTCAAACAACAAAGCTTAGTTTGGGAAAAGTCTGCAACTTAGCTACAGTAAAATTGAATGATATTGATTGTGGAACTGCATGGACTGCTCCTTACGAAGTTGATATAACAAAAGCATTGAAAAAAGGAGAAAATATGCTTGAAATTGCAGTAACCAATACTTGGGCAAATGCAATAAACGGTTACGATAAAGGAATTCCTCCATTTGAAGGAATTTGGACAAATGCTAAATATAGATTGAGTGACAATAAACTGTTGGAAGCAGGTTTAATTGGACCTGTCAACATCATTCAAAGATAAAGGTTTTGGTTAGTGAGAGGGTGACTCAAAATCACCCTCTCACTAATTTTCAAAAGAGAACATAATAATTCTCGGATATAATCGATGAATATTATAATATTTATCGATTAGACCAATTTCATGACTCTGAATTTGTAAATGAATAAATAAAATATTATGACTCGTATTAAATTAATTTCGCTATTTCTGATTGTGACTTTTTTCTCTCAGGCAGAAATCAAACTTCCGGCAATTTTTTCCGACAATATGCTCATGCAGCAAAACACACAGGTAAATATCTGGGGAAAAGCCGATGCCAATAAAATAGTTATTATCAGTGCAACATGGACAGAAAACCCGGTTAAAACCACTGCCGATAAAAATGGAAACTGGAAAACGTCTATTCAAACGCCAAAAACAGATGGAAAACCCCAATCGATTACCATAAGTGATGGTAAAAGGCTGACATTGAATAATTTGCTTTTAGGTGAACTGTGGCTCTGTTCCGGTCAAAGCAATATGGAAATGCCCATGAAAGGATTTAAAAACCAACCTGTTGAGAATTCGAATATGGATATTTTAAGAAGTACTAATCCTGACATTCGGATTTTTACAGTGAAACGTAATTCAACTATTGAAGCACAAAATGACGTTACAGGAAACTGGGATGAAGCCAAACCTGAAACAGTTAAGGAGTTTAGTGCAACTGGTTATTATTTTGGTCGATTACTAAATGAAATGCTGCATGTTCCAGTTGGATTGGTATTAAGTGCGTGGGGAGGTTCATCGGTCGAAGCCTGGATGACAGAAGATATGTTACGTGCCTTTCCTCAAGTGAAAATACCGAAAGGAAAGGCGGATATCAAAGAAGAAAACCGCACACCAACTACGCTTTATCAGGCCATGATGAACCCGATTGTTGGTTTGACAATAAAAGGTGTTATATGGTATCAGGGCGAAACAAACTACGACCGTGCTGAATCATACACCGATATGTTTACGACTATGATAAATGGATGGCGTAAAAATTGGGCACAAAAAGATACCATCCCATTTTATTATTGTCAGATTGCCCCTTTTGATTATAGTATCTTTGTAAAAGAAGGTCAGACTGTAATTAATTCGGCATATCTACGTGAAGCACAGTCGAAAGTGGAACAAACTGTTCCAAAAACGGCTATGGCTGTATTGCTCGATGCCGGATTGGAAAGAGGAATTCACCCCGGCAAAAAGCAAGTTGCAGGCGAGCGTCTAGCTTTATTGGCTTTAAGCAAAACCTACGATGTAAAAAGTGTGACGGGTCAAAGTCCATGTTTTAAGGAAATTACAGTACAAAACGACACAGTTATCGTAAGTTTCGATCAGTCTCCCATGTGGATAGCTTCCAAAACTTTCGAGTCGAAATTATTCAAAGTAGCTGGCGAAGATAAAGTTTTTTATCCTGCTAAAGCATGGATTGTTCGTAGTAAAATGTACGTGAAAAGCGATGAAGTAAAAAAACCGGTTGCAGTGCGTTATGCATTTGAAAACTATGTGGAAGGCGATTTATTCAGTACCGAAGGTTTACCAGTTTCGTCGTTTAGGAGTGATAATTGGTAATCCCCACCCCTAACCCCTAAAGGGTAATAATATCACTTTAGTCTATTTAAATCAAAGATAATGAATATGATGTATATACAAAGCAAAACTAATTTCATTCCCCGTCAGTATTTAAGGGCTCTTTTCTCCCCTTTAGGGGTTGGGGGTTTTCTTATATTCCTTTTTTGTTCTTTTTCAGAACCAGACTATACCTGGACTCCTCCCTCTCACAACTCCTCCGAATCCATGCCATGTGGTGGCGGTGATATTGGCATGAACGTGTGGGTAGAAAATGGAGATTTACTTTTTTATATAGCTCGTAGTGGTGCTTTCGACGAAAACAACACTTTACTGAAACAAGGTCGTATTCGTGTTCGATTAAGTCCAAATCCATTTCTAAACGCCAAAGATTTTAAACAAACCTTGAAATTAAACGAAGGATATGTTGAAATTTATGCCAATGGAACAACTATTCAACTTTGGGCAGATGTGTTTAAACCCTTGATTCATTTGGAGATTCAAAGTAAAAAGAAAATTTCTTCAGAAATTAGCTATGAGAGCTGGCGATATAAAGATCGTTTGATTCGAAAAAATGAAGGTCAGCAAAATTCGTATAAATGGGCTGTCCCTAAAGATTTGAAAATGAATAAAGATTCCGTCCTCGTTTCTGAGAATCAAATTACTTTTTTTCATCGAAATGCTGATCCAACTATTTTTGATATTACTGTCGCTCAACAAAACATGGAATCTGTCAAATCTCAACTGTATAATCCGCTTTCAAACCTGACTTCGGGTGGTAAAATGTGGGGTAACAATATTGTTTTCAAAGGCATTGAAAGTGGAGTTTACGCAGGAACAGATTTTCAGGCATGGGTTTTCGGAAGTAAACAGACCACTAAAAAACAAACTTTGAATATTGCTTTGGAAATTTCCCAAACGGATAATGTTGTACAATGGAAGAATTCATTGGAAAAAACAATTGCAATAATAAATTTAAAAAAGGACAAGAAAAAAAATATTGCTTGGTGGAATGAGTTTTGGAATGGTAGTTTTATTTATATTGAAGGTGAAGGAGAGGGTATTTCACGCAATTATACACTTTTCCGCTATATGCTCGGGTGTAATGCACACAGTCAATGGCCGACCCGTTTTAATGGTGGACTTTTGACTTTTGATCCGGTTTTTGTTGATTCCACATTAACTTTCACTCCCGATTATCGCAAGTGGGGAGGTGGCACATTTACAGCTCAAAATCAGCGACTCATATATTGGCCTATGCTAAAGAGCGGCGATTATGATGCAATGATTCCAGAATTCGAATTTTATAACCGATTGTTGAAAAATGCTGAATTACGTTCGCAGGTTTATTGGGGTCACGGTGGAGCTTGTTTTACTGAACAAATTGAGAATTTTGGGTTACCCAATCCAAGCGAATATGGTTGGAAACGGCCTGATAATTTTGACAAAGGGTTGGAATACAATGCATGGCTAGAATATTTATGGGATACATCTTTGGAGTTTTGTCAGATGATATTGGAAACAAAATCGTACAACAATGCCGATATTTCAAAATATAAACCATTGATTGAAAGCTGCGTGAAGTTTTTCGATGAGCATTATCAATATTTAGCTTCCCAAAGAGGTAGAAAGTCTTTAGATGGAAATGGACAATTGATTCTCTATCCTTCATCGGGGGGCGAAACCTACAAAATGGCGAATAACCCATCGAGTACTATTGCAGCTCTCAAAGTTGTATTAAAAGAAATAGGTAATGATTCTTTATTGAAGAAAATTCCACCAATTCAGTACAGAACAATTGCTGGAAAAACCATGATTTCGCCTGCAAAAACATGGGAACGTAAAAATAATACAGAGCCAACACAACTTTATCCTGTTTTCCCATGGCGCATTTATGGGGTTGAAAAAGATAGTTTGGAAATAGCCCGCAATACTTATTTATATGATCCGGATGCTTTGAAATTCCGTAATCATGTGGGTTGGAAACAGGATAATATTTTTGCAGCTTGCTTGGGTTTAACCGACGAAGCTAAAAAACTTACAATGCTAAAATTGGCTAATGGACCACATCGTTTTCCTGCTTTTTGGGGCCCGGGTTTCGACTGGACTCCTGATCAAAACTGGGGTGGAAGTGGAATGATTGGTTTACAGGAAATGCTTTTACAAACTACTGACGATGGAAAGTTACTTCTTTTTCCCGCTTGGCCACGTGAGTGGGATGTCCATTTTAAACTGCATGCTCCTCAAGAAACAACAGTGGAAGCTGAGTTGAAAAATGGTGTGGTTACAATTATTTCTGTGTTTCCAAAAGAAAGACAAAATGATGTCACCATACTGATTCAAAATTGAAATATTGCAAAAACACCGACTAGACGAATTTTCAGTCGGTGTTTTAGTTTTTGATTTCTTTTACAAGTTCTTCAGTTCTTCTTCGGCATTATTATAATCAATTACTTTTACATCATATAAAATTTCGTCCTTGAACGGTTCACCTTTTATAGCATTGAAAAGATTCTTAACCCCATCATAACCCATTGCATGAAAATCTTGTTTTATAGTTGCACAATTGGAATGATTCTTTATATATCTTAATACTGGCTTCGAAACGTCAAAAAACACTGAAACACCCTTATTGTCAAGTAATTTTGATAATGTCGGAATACTATCAATACCATTTAGAACTGGAACTCCCCACATAAATTGAACTCCGTTAATTTTTTTGTTTTTGTTCAATGTATAAGTAAGAATTTCTTTTCCATAATCAGGCATTTCAAATGAGTTCAGAATCCCAACAATGTTTTTTTCGTTCATCACGCTTCTAAACCCGGAAATCCTTTCCAGCATATTATTTGCACCCATACCACCACTTAAAATAACCACTTGATCCGGTTTTTTATTCATTTGTTCATACAAATTCAACATTGTTTGGGCACAAACTTTTCCTGCTTTTTTATTGTCAGTTCCGATATAAAATATTCTTCCGCTAGTTGGTACATCCGAATCAAAAGTAGCAACTTTTATCCCAGCAGCCAATGCTTTGTTGATGGAACTTTTTATGTTCACAGCATCGTTGCAACTAATTAATATTCCATCTACTTTGTAATGAATCAGATTATCAATTAATTCTTCCTGTTTCTTACTTTCAACAGATGAAGGGGCTTCCCAAGTCAGTACAATCCCAAGTTCTTTTGCAGCTTGTTGGGCACTCACTTTTACCTGATCGAAAATTGCATTATCTACTTTTGGGATAACAGCAATTACAATTTCTTTTTCAGCTTTTTGTTTCGATTTACATGACACAAATATGCCTGCAAATAGACTAATGACAAAAATTAAAATCCATTTTTTTTTCATAACTCCAATAATTTAAGGTTACTATTTGTAATTCTTTTTGCTATTTGTTAAAAATTTGAAAGAGTCATTATGAAAACTATAATTTGTATTTTAAAACAAAAATTAACTATGATTTGTTTTATTTTTATTCAATTAAATTGATTATTAAGATATTATATATTTAAAAACTGACAGAAATACAAATGTTGATAATTTATTTTAAAAATTTAAACTGTGATTTGAAATAAAAACAATAAAAAAGGAGAGTAAAAATTAATTCACCCTCCCTTTCTATCTCAAAATATTTTATTTATTCATTAATTTCTTCAAAAGATCCGGTATTTCTACAGGTCTTCGAGCTACTGGAACGCCTACAGCCTCAAAAGCTGCAATTTTCTCTTCGGCAGTTCCACTACCACTTGAAATAATAGCGCCTGCGTGTCCCATTCTTTTTCCGGGAGGTGCTGTTTGTCCGGCAATAAAGGCAACAACTGGTTTTGTAATATGCTCTTTAATATATTGAGCTGCACGTTCTTCCGCATCTCCCCCAATCTCCCCTATTAATACAATAGCTTCTGTTTCAGGATCATCCTGAAACATTTGCAACAATTCCTGGTAATATAGTCCGGCAACGGGATCACCACCTATTCCAACACAGGTACTTTGCCCAAAACCACTATTTGTTAAAATACTGACCATTAGATAAGTTAATGTGCCACTTCTGCTCATTAATCCAATATTTCCTTTTTTGAAAATGTTGGCAGGTAGGATTCCTACTAGGGCTTCATTGGGCGTAATAAGACCCGGACAATTTGCACCAATTAGTTTTACACCTTTTTTGTTTAAATAGGCATTGGCTTTTACCATGTCAAGCGTTGGAACGCCTTCGGAAATACAAATAACCAATTCAATGCCGGCAGTATCCCCTGCTTCTAATATCGCATCGCCTGCAAGTGGAGCCGGAACCATTATGATTGAAGTGTTTGCCCCAGTTGCTTTTACGGCATCTTCTACTGTGTTGAAAACAGGAATGTCATGCACAAATTGACCCCCTTTTCCGGGTGATACACCTGCAACAATGTTTGTACCATAGGCTTTCATTTTCCCTGTATGAAAACTGCCATCACGTCCGGTTATTCCCTGAACAAGTAATTTTGTGTTTTTATTTACTAATATGCTCATTTTCTTTTGTTTTAAAATTGTGAAATAAATGTTTTGTGTCTATGTGTCGATTTATAATTATTTATTACAATCTTTACATAATCTGATGGCTTCTTGTGCCGCTTCGCTCAACGAATTTACGGTTGGTAGATTTTTCTCTGCAATTATTCTCAGACCTTCTTCGGCATTTGTTCCCGAAAGTCGTATTACAATAGGAATATCTACTTTCATTTGATCGAGAGCTGTAACCAGACCTCTTGCAACATCATCGCAGCGGGTAATTCCGCCAAAGATGTTGATCATTATTACTTTCACATTTTTGTCAGAGAGCAAAAGATTCATTGCATCAATAACTTTTTGAGGGTTTGAACTTCCGCCAATATCAAGGAAATTTGCAGGATTTCCACCATAATACTTTATAATATCCATGGTTGCCATAGCAAGTCCAGCACCATTTACCATACAGCCAATTGTCCCATCTAGTCTTATATACGTTAATCCACTTTCTTTCGCTTTTAATTCTTTCTTTTCTTCTTCAGTTGGTTCATTTAATAATTCTATATCACGTTGACGATACATTGCATTATCATCAAAATTCATTTTCCCATCCAACGCCAGAATTTTTCCCCCCTCAGTTTTTACCAATGGATTTATCTCTACTAATGAGGCATCTGTTTCAATAAAAATTTTGTACAACTTTTGAAATAAATCAGCTCCTTGTTTTACGAGCGAAAAATCGTCGAAAAGTGAGAATGCAATTTTGCGAGCTAAAAATGCTGTCATCCCTAAATCCGGATCGACAATGAATTTTAAAATTGCTTCAGGATTATCTTTTGCAACTTCCTCAATTTCGACACCACCTTCCTTACTAGCCATAAAAATAACCGATTTTGAATTCCGGTCAATAGTTAAACCAACATAAAACTCAGCATTGAATTTCACTCCTTCGGCTACCAGTACTTTCTCAACTTTATAACCTTTTATGTCCATGCCTAAAATGTTGGTTGCAGCTTCTGTTGCAGCCTCAATTGTTTTAGCCAATTTTACTCCACCGGCTTTACCCCGTCCTCCGGCTAAAACCTGAGCTTTTACTACTACAGGCAATCCCAGCTTTCGAGTTGCTTTTACTACCTCTTCTACGGTATAACATAAAACTTCGTTGGTGACCGGGATAGAATAACGGGAAAAAATTTCCTTCGCTTGATATTCGTGAATTTTCATTTAAATTTTTGTTACATTAATATATAAATTCTGTTTTGTCTTAATTATTTTTCTCAGGTGGAAAATGTTTTGGGTCTTATTATTATGGTATCACTCTTTAATTAACGCTTTGTGCGCAAATTTTGTTTTTACAAAAAAGTTATTTTTTTTTCATT
>Ga0172378_10005057_pt1 | contig 12311 bp, 7 predicted proteins | sample GrowelOW332metaG_FD_119755 | JGI IMG/M metagenome (GOLD analysis project Ga0172378, IMG submission 119755) | Groundwater microbial communities from an aquifer near a municipal landfill in Southern Ontario, Canada - Pumphouse #3_1 metaG | ecosystem: Environmental > Aquatic > Deep subsurface >...
TATGCTTGCTTTTCCTTCCCATAAGAAATGCTCCTTCCAAGTAGCAAGTCCTATTTTAAAATTTTCGAACCCCTAGGGGTTTACTTGTCTTTAAATAGTTTCTTTGTCTACTTTAGAAGGAGCGTATCATTATAGAAGAGAGAGTTTTTTAGTCTTCGTATGTAACTTGTACTTGAGCTTGATAACCACTTTCTGAATCACCAGTAATTGATAAAACTTTTAACGAGAAGTCAATTGTCATATCCTCGTTGGTTTCGACTGTTTTATTTTCACTGTCAATCCATCCAGTAGTCGCTTGTGCCTTGTTCCAAAGATTTGTTCCACTAGGCATATAAGTGCTGGCCCATGCATATCTATCTCCAAAGTTCAATCTCGCTCCTTCGGAAAATAGTGACTCTGATGTAGCGTTATAATTGGAAGTTGTCGTGCAGTTTTCTTCTTCATCTACATGAGATTCAACCATCGAAAGCAAGGACATATATCCTTTGGTTCCATCTTCTCTTAAATAATAATCTCCGTCACTTTGAATACTGGATCTTCCACCTTTGGAATTTCCAATTCTAAGCGAATTTCCATTTTGAGGATCTTCTGCAAGATATGTATCATGATCTCCACGTGTGACTCTAGCGTCAACATGCAAAACTCTTAATCCTGGAGTTTTGAAACCTGTGGTTCCGTTATATCCATTTTTGTAATCTGTTTCACACAGTCCAGTAGGGCCGTCCAATTCAACCAAGAAATATTCATCAAAGGCGGTTCCGTTGTAATTAGGCGAAGGTAACAAGAAGCAATCTCCAGTATCCGTAAATGAATTCAATGTGATAATTGCCGAATCGTCAACAACAAGAGGATTCACCCAACCTAAGGAGAATTTAGAAAAAGCGTTATGATCTCTCAAGTTGTGATCCATGTAATCTACTCCGCCTAAGCAGGACCACATATTGTTGTAATCGTAGTAATCTTCTAGCCCGAAAGTATGTCCAGTTTCGTGCGTGAAAGTATGCGTATCATATCCGTTAAAACCTTCATCCATAAATGAAAGTGAAGCCCATCCTAGGGTTTGAACATTTGGAGAAGTTTGTAAACCAGCGGCTGCCCCAGTGTAAGTTACATAAGCCCACCAGTTTCCAAGTCCATCCGATTCATATGGTCTAGAATATACACACCACATTAAATCAACATAGCCATCGTTATTGCCATCGTAATATGAAGGTGCTTTTGGAACATAAGTTGTACCGTCTAAATTTGTGAGATCAGCTAAAGCGCCGTGATTTTCCTTCGCATATTCCGTCGTGTACCAATTCCAAGCGTATTTCGCTGCATATGATCCCGCGCTACCGCCAGCTGCTGCTTCAAAATCATCGGTAGTTCCTTTATATTCCACCCATGTAGGTATCATTTCTCCCTGGAAAGGATTCAATCCGTAACTGGATTTATTGTAGAAGGATTGAACAGAGGGGCTACCTTCAACTTCAGCCATTTCCTCATCGGTTCCAAAGAAAGCTTTGTTAATTCTTTCTAAATTGTCCTCGGTTTCCAAGTAGTCATATTTTTCATCTTGGAATCCAAATGGACAAACAAATACATGTGTTTCCTCTCCTTCAACCGGAACATTGACATTGTGAGGAGCACCCGCATTGTTGTAAATGGTATTCATGTTTAGATATTGCTCTTCACCATTTTCATCGATATATGTTGTTTTTGCTTTCTCAAAATCATCGTTAGTTTTTCCTTCATAAACACTGGAAACTTCACTGGATGATTCGTCGCTGAGAGATGCTTCATCAGTACCTTGAGTACTGGATAATACTTCGCTAGTGGTGGTTCCACAGGAAGTGAGAACTGCCACAGCGGATAAGACTAATAAATTTCTTATGTTTTTCTTCATAAATATCTCCTTTTTCTTTTATTTAGATGTGTAAAATAGAATTAAGAATACGACACCAACAAGAAGGAATACTGATCCCACATATAGAATGAAAGTATTATCCTTTTTGTCTTTGGCTCTTTTCATTTCCTTATATTCGGCATAGCTGTGAGCAAATTTAGATTCTCTAATATTTCTGTGAAAAACATTAGTCCACGCTAATCCTATTGCATAGTTTAGCATATCGAACGCTCCAGCATTGGAAATTACAACTAATCCATAACTTAAAACGAAGAGAAGTCCTGGAATAGAGAAAGTATCGGATAGAATGTTGTATTTTTCACTTTCAAAATCCATATTAAGCGTTCCTATTTCATAGAAATAGATAGATGTAGAGAAAATAATGGCAATTATCGCACTTACAATTGCACCAGTTAAGAAATCCTTGGTGAATTTTTTCGGCTTTTCTTGGGTTAAAGGCATATCTTTCTTATTTGGCATAAGCAGAATTTCCTTCTCTTATCTTTTTAAGATATTCCTTTTCCTCATCATCGTTACAATAGACAAAATGCCCTGCGGTAATTTCTCTCATTGTGGGCTTTTGCCTTGAGTAATCGTGGGCTTTCTCAGGATTATATTTTATTCTCTTTCGTTCTTTCTCAATGCTTGGATCGGGATAAGGAACGGCAGAAAGCAACGAGATAGTGTACGGATGAAGAGGGTGAGCAAATAATTCCTCACTGGTAGCAATCTCCACCAATTTACCAAAATACATAACTGCAATTCGGTCGCAGAAATATTTAACGACACTCAGATTATGCGCAATAAATATAATCGTCAACCCAAGCTCATTTCTCAAATCATTTAATAAATTAATTACCTGAGCTTGAATCGAAACATCTAAAGCAGAAACAGGTTCATCTGCAATGATCAATTCAGGATTCATAATTATCGAACGGGCAATGCCTATTCTTTGCCTTTGCCCTCCGGAGAATTCATGCGGATATCTATTCGCATGCTCTGGAACTAAACCGACCAGTTGAAGAACTCTCTCTACTTCGGAATTAATATACTCTTTCGAATACCCTCCTTGGATAACCAATCCTTCCGAGATAATGTCTCTAACGGTCATTCGGGGATTGAGGGAAGCTATGGGATCTTGGAAGATCATTTGAATCTTCGAAGTAACGGTCGCCAGTTTAGCTTTTTTCAATTCCTTGTCTTTTTGATCATTCTGCTCTTTTGTGAGGGTTTTGTCGGGATTTTTATCTGCAATTTCCTTATATTTTGCTTCGACTTTTGCAATTTCAGCATCTTGGATATGCTTGTTATAATACCGATTATCCTGTTTGGCCTCGCGAATCTTTTTCCGTTGAAGCGAACAAATTCTTCCGGCCTTTTCCTTTTCTTTCAAAATTTCTAAACGATAATCTTCAACAATTTTATCGTATCGTTTAATAAATTTTTCTTTCTTTTCTTTATGATCTATCTTGTGACCATTTTCAATCATCATCTTTATTAAGCGATAGTTGAAAGGCGAAGAGAAAACAGCGCTATACTCATCTTTCAAATCATCGAGTTTCCTTTTTTCCTCGTCTTTTAAATCACTTATTTTTTGCTTCAATCTTGCATTTACGAACTTGATTTCTTTTTGATTCCATCTTGTTCCAGCTGAAATTTTAATCCCGTCAATCTTAATTGTTCCTGAAGTTATATCATATAGCTTTATAATCGAGCGCCCTGTCGTTGTCTTTCCACATCCGGATTCGCCGACTAAGCCAAAGACTTCCCCCTTTTTTACATCAAAGGAAATATCGTGAACCGCCTTCAAATATTTAACCGGTCCACGTTTAAACTTGAAGTACTGCTCAAGGTGCTTTACTTCCAAAAGGGTCTCTGCTTTTTGATAATCGAACGCTTTAGATTTCACGTTCTGAACTTCTTTAGAAGTTTTCTTGTCTATTTTTTTATCTATCATTTTTCGATCCTTCTATATTTATGTAATTTAAAATCGAATTCTTTTTCAAATCAGATTTTGGCATATTATCGGGATTTTTTTTCAAAGCTTTACGGATGCGGTCACTGACGATGTCGGATACAACAACATCAGGAGCATCTTCGTGGCAAAGCCAAGAAGCGCTGTAATGGGTATCGGATATTCTAAAGAATGGAGGCAGCTCTTCAAAGTCTTGCTCTAAGGCGAATTTGTTCCGCTCAGCAAATGCATCTCCCCTTGGAGGAAGCAACATGTTTGGTGGAGTTCCAGGAATCGCGTTGAGTTTTTCCTTTGTTTCAAGGTCAGGCATAGAACCTAAAAGCGTCCATGTATAAGGATGACGTGAATCGTAAAAAATATCGAATACAGTACCATATTCAACAATCTTACCAGCGTACATAACAGCTATATCGTCAGCCATATTGGCGACAACCCCAAGGTCGTGAGTAATAAAGATAATGGATAGATTTTTTTCTTCTTTTAACTTATTGATCAGTTCAAGAATTTGAGCTTGAATGGTAACATCCAAAGCTGTTGTTGGTTCATCACATATGAGAACATCGGGATTTGAGGATAGAGCAATAGCAATAACTATACGCTGTCTCATTCCCCCTGAAAATTCAAAGGGATACTGATTGTATCTTCTTTCAGGTTCTGGAATTCCAACTTCTTCTAACATCTTGATAGCGCGTTTCTTAGTTTCGCTTTTAGTCAAATACATCTTTGATTCAGCCACAAACTCAAAATATTTTTTCATAATATTTCGCTCAGTTTTCTCTTCCTGCTTTGCGGTTGAATTTAATAGTTTATCAATGTGTTTGAGTAATATTTCTGATGTTTTCTTCATTGCTTCAAAATAGGATTCGCTTGAAATGATAACTTCACTCTGCTTAGCTCTAACTTCAGATGGCAAATCAAAAATTGTTTCACACCCGTATTTTTCGAGCAATTTTTGCCTTTGAATAACCAACTTCTTTGCCTTTTTATACGACTGGTAATAATTTAACATCGATATATTAAATACTTCGATTGTATCATCCGATTCATAACTTAAAGGCATGGAACAATGCTTCAACAATGCGCCTATTTTTTTAATTTCCCCACGAGGGTCTACTCCCTCAAAATCCTTCTTTCCTTCACCAAAGTAGGTTTGATAAAAACTAGCAACTATTTCCTTAGTTATTTTCAGTTTTTCCTGCTGATATTTAATCGAACCAAGAGTCGCTCTTTTAAAGAGAGGAAAGTGCTTTTCGAAGTCTATCTCGTCCTGCTTTGTCTTTATTTGATTTGTTGCTTCTTTCAAAGCGTTGAATTCACCATTTTCATCGTAGCGTTCCAACACCTTGTTGAATTTCCGCAAGAGACCTCGCGCTTCTCGACGAGTTGCCTTTGCTTTAAGATACATTGCCTCTGTCAATTGAGCTCCAACTTTCATTATTGGGTTCAAACTGGATAGAGGATCTTGGAAAATCATCGAAATCTTGACTCCGCGAATTTTGGTAAATTCATCTTCACTTAACTTAAGCAAGTCTTTTCCGTCAAATATGATTTGTCCATCTTCGATGATTGAATTGCTCGCTAAGATGCCGAGAATCGCTTTGGATGTCACAGATTTACCGGACCCGGATTCTCCAACAATTGCTAAAGTCTTACCTCTGAACAAGTCAAAGGATATCCCTCTAACGGCTTTGACTGTTCCGCCGTTTGTCTTAAAAGAGACGCGAAGGTTTTTAACTTCGAGAATTTTATCGTTTTTATTTTCAATTTTTCTATCCATAATTATTCGCTCCCCTTTAATGACGTGTTGAAAGCATCTCTCAATCCATTACCAAATAAGTTGAAAGATATCATAAGCAAGGAAATAACCGCTGCTGGGAATAGCAATACGTGAGGATTTTGAGCTAAACTGGCCGATTGTCCCTCGTTAAGAAGCACACCAATCGAGCATATTCCACTGGAACTAAAATCAATGATACCTAAGTAAGAAAGGCTAGATTCTGAGAAAATAACTCCCGGAATCATGAGCACGGAACTAGTTACTAATGTTCCAGCTGCGTTAGGTAATATGTGCTTGAAAATCAATCTACGATCGGGGGCGCCAAGAGTTCTCGAAGCGAGGACATACTCTTGCCCTTTGAATCGATAAAACTGCATTCTCGTCGTGGAAGCCACTCCTATCCAGCCGTTGTAGACAAACGCTAGCAATATGGCTAGTATCAGCACTCCGGCACTACCTAGAGCATTCTCCAGACTTGTGTTGTTAGTAAACTGAATCTGAGCAATTGTCATAATAATAATCGTAGGAATATTACCGATAATATCCGTAATTCGTTCCATAATTAAATCGACATTACCACCGTAATATCCAGAAATAGCACCCCAAAACAAACCAATAAGGAAGTTGACAATGCTGACACTAATTCCCAATAATAGCGAAAATCTCGCACCAAGTGCCAAACGAAGGTATATATCCTGTCCACTCTGATTTGCACCAAATAAATAGTATGGCTCAAATCCATTAGCATATGTAAAGTAATCAAAGTAATCAACTCTAACGGTATATTCTGAACTTTTAAACTTAGAGTACACTAAATTCCCCTCTGTATCTTTGGAATAAATGGGTACAGGTTCTCCGTTTTCTAAAACTGCAGAAAACTTCGTGTCGGAATATTGTCCATTTGTTTCCTTGGGAAATAATTTGTAATAAATATCGGGATAGCTATTATAATAATTTGTCATTCTATCGATAATAGTGTCGATAGATGTTGAAGCTACACCCTTTTCCGCAAGTTCCGTCTCAACTTCAGAAAGATAACTAGAAACATCAACAATCGGTTTCATTATTGAATTATCCTTTTGGTAAATGTCGTTATCTTTTTCGTACTGAACTAGATTTTCATATTCATCTTTCGAAAGAGTGACATACTTGCAGCCAACGGCATATGTATCTTTGTCAACTTTGTACTTGGTGGTATTGAATTCGAGACCGACGATCGTGTACGATTCGACGACCTCCTCAATCAATTCAACTCTTTGATGATTAGAGTCTGTAAATCTCAACAAATTGTAATCATCCTCACCAATGGTAGCCTCTTGCTTCCCGTCCCACCAACCTGTATTAGCAAAGATGCTGTTATAAGGTCTGGCAAGGGCAAAATTAGTATCTTGAAAACCCGATGGATATTGAATTGCATCCACGTGAGCTTTTGGATCGACAATTGGTTCGATAATTGCAAATAAGGAAATAATCAAAATGATAATTCCGGCTACGATAGATGATTTGTTCTTAGCAAAACGATTCCAGGAGTCGTGAAAGAAACTAACAGGTTTAGTTTCAAAAGCTTTATCGTGCAAGTCTTTGTTCTTGTTGGCAAACTTAAATTTTTCCTTAGGAATACTTTTTAAATCATACTTATTGTTAAAGTTGGATTTTTGCACGATTTGTTCATTCTTCTTATTCATTATTTTCTTCCTCCCATTCTTATACGAGGATCAACCAAACCGTAGGAAATATCTACGACCAGGGTTCCAACTAAGCCAATTAAGATATAAAACATCCCGACATATTGAAATACGTCGTAATCTTTCATTTGGATGGAAGATAAAAACAGTGATCCTACTCCATTGACCGAAAAGATATTTTCAATGATGACAGAGCCGGATAAAACAGATAGAATTTGTCCTAAAATCATCGGAAAAATAGGAACCAATGAATTTCTAAAGGCGTGTCTTATCGTCGCTTGTGCTCGGGAAAGACCTTTTGTTCGAGCTAAAAGCATAAAGTCAGAGGTAAGCACTTCTGTCAACTCAGCTCTGGTATATCTAGCAAATCCAGCGATTGAACCAAAGGACATCGCAATTACAGGTAATACCATCGAGGCAAACATTTCAGCTGTAAACCAGCTTCCATTGTAATCCGCTCGAACAGCGGGTAAGAGATCCCACTGAAAAGCAAACAAAAATTGAAGAAGAAAAGCGTACACAAAGCTGGGAACAGAAATAAACAGCATCACGACTACACTCAATGTATAATCTTGCCATTTGTTCTTTTTCAAAGCCATGTAAATTCCTGCGGCCAATCCTAATGGAATAGAGATTATCATTGAATAAATGTTAATCAGTACCGTAGGTGGTAACCCTTGAAATAGAAGAGTTGAGGGTGAAGTTAACCAAGCAATTTGCCAGGAATATCCCCACCGAGATGTTGTGACGATAGTTCCATCGCTAGCAACGTAGGTCGAAGGATTTACCAAATTAGAAAGAAATGTCCAAAGTTGAGTAAGAACAGGAGTTTTAACATATTCTCCCCCTGCTGTTTTATACATTCTTCCCAGGGCGACTTGCATTTTGTAATATGTTTCCGGATCTTGACCAGCACCAGTGGCTTGGTCAATTGGGAGTAACCTAATTAAAATAAAACATATTACAAAAATTATAATGAAGGTAAATACCATCAAAAGTAATCTTTGTGCTATGTATTTTAATGTTTCTTTAGTATCTTGCATATTTATCCTTTATGTATAAATCGCAATAAAGTAGCAGATGTCTTCACCTGCTACTTTATATTGATCTATCTATTCTTAATTTAGTTCTTATATAAATCAGCTGAATAGTTTTCATCAGAGATGAATTCTGCCCATTCTGCGTCGTTGAATTTAAACTCTAAGAATCTAATTCCACCGTACCCAACTAGTGATATATAGTTTTTAGTAGCATTTTCAACTTTGAGGGAAGTAAGTGAGGATGTTCCTCTTGCAACAAGTGGTACAGCCTCAAATCTTTTCAATATACCCGCTTCAAGCCCAGCGAGTATATTGAGCTTTTGTTCGTGAATTTCGCTCCAATCTTTATAATCATCGCTGTTTACATCAATATCATCAGATATTTCCGGTTCGACAAGATCGTTGTTCATCTTTGTGTACCAAGCGTTATATGATTTTGTCTCGACAATTCCATCCCCATCGGAATCTATGTCAAGTGTAACTTGATCTTGCTTTCCTTTGAAACCATATTCACAGCAGGAGTCAAATGTAGAATCACAGTAAACTTGCATCAAGCCATAAGGGTTGATAGCAGCCCCTCCCCAAGTGGAGAAAATTAAATCATAACCACCAGTTTTAGCGGTTGTATAGTAATCTTCATCTTTTGTGGCGGACAAACTCAATGTGATGTTTGCTCCGTCAATTTCCCCAGTTGCGTCAGAGATAACTTGCGTAAATGCGCTTCTCAAGAAATTGACCATTGCGATAGTTGTATCAGAAGTGTTGTCGTAAACGCGAATATCCAAATCAATTACATCACCAGATTGAAGGTGTCCATCTTTTGTCGATTCGAGTTCTTCCTCTATTCCTTTTTTCACATAGTATTTCGCCTGAGCGTAATTATATCCAGTCTCAGCTTCGTCAAGAGGAGAAACTTGATAACCTTCTTCTTCAGGATCTCCACCTAATTTACCATAAACTTCATTGTAGACAGATTCACCCTGTTCGGTATTTCTATACATCTCACCATTATTAACATTAGCAAGGTATAGATCATTCAACAATCCTGTGAATCCTTTCGAACCAGCAGTTGTGGACGAAGCAAAATCATTTCTATCCATTGCTAAAGACAAGCCTTTGCGGAAGTTTATATTGGACAATATAGTCTTATTCTTTCCGGTAGATTGTCTACTCTTTAAAGATGTGTAGTCGGAATTGAAAGATATTTTTTGGGTATATGATTCATATGTAGTTGTCTTACGAGAAGAGTTTCCATATGTGGACATATCGTTTTTATCCATTGTGAAATCATCGAGATTACCAGCTTCAAACGATTGTCTTACTGTACTGTGGTCAGTAATGATTTGAGTATTGATTGCCGTCATTTGGAACTGTCCAACATGGTTACCATCGGTGTAACCATACCACTTGTCATTTTTCTCCATGACGAACGACTTACCAAATTCATATTTTGTAAGTTTGTACGGGCCGTAACTCATATAATTTTCGACAGAGTTTGTAGCATAGCTAGTTGCTTTAGAATCAGAATTTGGCAAGCTTTTTGTCAAGCTGTCATATAGATCGGTTCTAACAATCCAGTTGCTGTTTAAAGCAAATTTTAAATTCAATGTTGAAATTTGTTGGCTTAAATAAAAGCGGAATTTATAATCGTCAATTTTTCTAATACCGACATTTTCCCAATCAACGCTATTATCGTTGTAAACTGTGACAAACAAAGGCAATTTCCACGCCCATGTTTCTCCGGTCATTCCTTTTCCTCCTCCAATGCCGTAGACAAAGGTATAAAGGTCTTTCTTTAAAGCGGAGGCAGAGTAAACTTCACGGGTGCCATCTGTCGTAGAACTGTTTCCTTTTTCAGTGCGAACTAAAACCTCTTTACTAGAAAATTCATCCAGTTCAATATCGGGTGATTCTTTTAGCATATCTTCATTGATATCTGAAAGTTTAGTAACTTCATTCCAATCAGATAAATACTGAGATTCAGAGTGATCCACGTAATTCCACAAATAGTAGCGGCAGGCATCCATTATCCTTTCACCGGCTAATTCAACTTCATCTGATGCTTCTGTAGAGCGATTGTTAATGACGGTGTACAGGGAAGTATCATCGTCAGCGTTACTGAATACACTCTTAGCATATGGCGTTCTTCTCGCAACATTAATAAAGTATTTTCCATCGTACCCAACGTTGGTCTCATCTTTAAACTTTCCTGATGATTCATCGAGTAAATCGTATGCTGCTTCTACCGTTTCTCTTCCTTGTTTATAATAAGATTCAGCGTTAGCAACAACTAAATTGGAAGCGTAAAAAGAATCTGCTCTAAAGTTGTTATAACTCGGGTCTAATTGTCTTTTTAAAGATTCAACATATGTGTCAGCAGTAATTGCCGTTCCATCTTCCCAAACAGCCGATTCATTTAATGAAATATCCCAAACATATCCCTCTGTAATATTGGAATTATAACCGTATTGATCAAATTCTTCATCAGTAATATCCTTTGTCACATCCACAGGAAAGGCCGAAGCCATTTCAGTAACAAATTCATATCCATCTTTAGTATCGTTTAAGATTGTGTCGTACAACCCCATTTCAGTAAAGCTTGTGATATAGCTTTCATCTGAGTTTGACCAGTTGTGAACGTTCCATGTTTTAGGTTTAGTCGTTAAGTATGTGTTATATGTATAACTATCACTTGATGTTCCAGCGGATGTAGTATCATCACCGCAAGATGCCAAGCCTAATACGAATACAAAACCTGTACATGCAATTAAAGCTTTCTTAAATGTTTTTTGCATAAATTATCCTTTCGTACATTTTTTAATGTGTATTTTATAAAACTAAATATGTTCATGCACAAGAAATTATTAATACTTGTCGTTTTTATATATTTAGGAAAAAGTAGAAAGAGGAAAACGCACTAAGGCGTTTTCCTGATTCCTGATTAACTTTTTAGTTTTCTCTAATTTTTGAGACTATTCAGTTACTGGTAATACAATCTCATCAGTTGCTGAAGGAACAACGGTTGTTCCGTAATCGCTGAACGAAAGTGTAAATGATAAGTAAATGCCAGAATCCCAATAAATTAAGCATTGAATTGAAAGACTATCATCTCCAATGGTCGTTACAAAATCAGTATTATCTGCAACGTTAGTGCCATCACTAAATTCATAAGGCAATGTGGTTTCTGCGAAACTCGAGCCATAAAGTGGAACTAAAGCAATTCCGCTTGCGATAAAGTCATTTTGACCTAAACCAGTTCCTTCAGCGGTTATGGTTCCATCTTCGTTGGTGACTTTCGCTGTAACATTAAGTCCTTCAACTATATCTTCATTTGCTAAGATTGCAGCTGTGCTGGCATATTCCCAAACGTCAGCAATTTGTGCATCGGTAGCTTCTTCATCAACAGTTAATGTGTTGGTGGTAGTAGGAGTTCCGGCTTCATCAAGATTGTCGAACACCGATAAAGTAGTTCCATCTGTAGTTACACCATAAACAGTTCCATCTTCGTTTACATAATTATAAATTGTGCTGGCATCAACATAAGTCGTAGCAGTTTGTTTGGGTAAAGTATAACCATTAGCGGTTACTTCTTCATCAGTAAGTTCAGTTCCATCGGAATACACATATGTCATTTCTGATTCCATGGTGTAATTTTTGGCTTCAACTATTGCTCCAGCACCAGTTGTAAATTCATCTAAGGTAATATCAGCAGAAGTTGTTCCAGCTTCAATATAGCTGTCAACTTCAGGCATGGTGTAATCATCTGCAGCGGTTTCGATAGCGTAAATAGAATCAATTACATAATCCTCATCGCTAGATGCGCGGTAATACCAAACCATGACTAATTCTTCTGTAGCCTCTGTTTCGCCTACGCGAGTAACATCGGCAAATTCAAATGACATCGCAATATCATAGCCGGATAAATCATAGCCGCATGCAATGGTGA
>Ga0172378_10005060_pt1 | contig 12304 bp, 10 predicted proteins | sample GrowelOW332metaG_FD_119755 | JGI IMG/M metagenome (GOLD analysis project Ga0172378, IMG submission 119755) | Groundwater microbial communities from an aquifer near a municipal landfill in Southern Ontario, Canada - Pumphouse #3_1 metaG | ecosystem: Environmental > Aquatic > Deep subsurface >...
AAAGATGATGATAGAGTTTTAAGTGATTATATAATGTCAGAGTTAATTTATACAATTATTATGAATATAACTGATAATCATTGTGGAGCAAGTAGAATTGTTTTATATTCTGTTCCTATCGCTTATAATTTTTATCGTAAATTAAGATTTTAAGGATTATATGGTTGGAGATATGTCAAATTTTTTAGATGGATGTATTCCGATGTTTTATAACTTGTAATTTATAGAATGAAATAAACAAAATTTAAGACACTCTCATTAATTTGAGAGTGTCTTTTGATATTTACCCTACCACTACCCCACTCCAATAAAATAAATATTAAAATTATTCATATTGACAACTCATATTGCATATGATATAGTATAGTTAATCAATCTTATTGCATTACATAATACTTTTATGGTATAATTATGTGTGTGAGGAGGTTGATTTTTTATGCAGATTAAAATTACTAATAATATAGAGAAAAAGGTTACTGAGTATCAACAACAAACAGGTGCAACTAAAAAATGGATTGCTGATAAAATAGGCATCAGCAAACAAAGATTATATAGTATATTTAACTCCGACAATTTAATGTTAGATGTATTAATTAGGTTTTCACTATTTTTAAATTGCAATATTGAGGATTTATTTACTTATGAAATAATTGACGAGTAAAATATTTTAAAACTTTTAGTAAATTAACTATTGACTTTTGGTAAATCTTATTGTATAATAGCATCATGGATAGGGAAATTAAACCTTCCCTTCCATAATATTATTATATGAGGTGGTAAGAATGTGTCAAGAAGTTTTAACAAATTTGGAACGGTTTTTACTAAGGAAAACTGAAATTGAAATTGAACAAGACGGACTTGAAACAAATTTTATACTTAATGAATTTAGGTATGAAGAATCGGAAGCAGATGGTAATACATACATATCAATTTACGATGATAAGAGCAAACAAAAATTATCATTTGATACAACAAAAATATTAAATATCTTAAATGATAGTGTTAATACTTGCACTATGGTATGTGAATTAAAATTTGATAATATGAGTATTGTATTGTCAAGTGCTAGATTATATTGTTGTCATTGTAAAAGTGAAATTAAAATTCCATATGAAACTAAATGGAGCGTCAGTGGATATGGTGATTATAGTAGTCATTATGATGGTGAAGAAATCAATTTAAAGTTATGTGATAGTTGTTTAATGGAATTATTAGAGTACAAAGGCGGTGAGATTTGTGAATAATCTTATCGTTAAGGAAGTTAATTTTAATGGAGATAATTTAATTGCTGCACAGAGCAATAAAGATGGAAAGATATATGTTGGTGTAAGTAATATTTGTAATGTTTTGAATTTATCTAAGAATGGGAAAGATAGACAGGTTAAAAATATTCAAACCGATATAGTGTTGAATAAGGGGTGCGTCAAATTTGACGTAGGGGTATTTGACTGTAACAATGAAACTCTTGCAATACAAATTGACTTTCTTCCTTTATGGTTGGCAAAGATAAGCATTACACCAAAAATGAAAATAGATAGTCCTAATGTGGTTGAAAAACTTATTGAATATCAATTAAAAGCAAAAGATGTTTTAGCTGATGCTTTTATACACAATAATAAAAACGATAATCAATTTGCTATACCACAAACTTTATCAGAGGCATTAAGATTGGCGGCAGATTTGGCAGAGGAAAATGAGATACTCAAACCTAAAGCTGAAAGCTACGATACATTTCTTACTGGTGAAAATTTTCAAACATTTAATCAAGTCGCAAAGAGTTTGAAAACTGGTAGAAATAAATTATTTAAGTTTCTTAGAGATAAGGAAATTCTAATGTGGAACAACCTACCCTATCAAACATATATTGACCGACAATTATTTAAGGTGAGAGAAGTAAATATGCAACGGGGTAATTATTCATTTAATGGTAATCAAACTTTGGTGAGTGCAAAGGGTGTTGTATTTATTGAGAAATTGATTGCAAAAGAAAAAGGATTGCCCTCGACAGCAACCCAATTTCAGTGTTTGAATTAATACCAATAAAAAAGACGTTTTTATTATAGTATTAATTTTAAATATTGTCAAGTAAAATTTAATAATTATATTCAAAGCCGTACAGTGAGTAACGCATACTGCTTTGTAATGCGTTTAATAAATTTGAGAATTTTAATAGCGGTTTATAGAATCCGATTAAAATCTATTTCGTCCTACTCAATGACGGAACGGTAATTATTTGAATTGGTAATATTGCACAAAAGTTGTCATTATTATTATATATTTTTATATTCTATTTGTTAAGATTTTACTTGACAAAAGTTTACATTAATATTATAATAATGGTGTATTAACTTAATAATAACAGTGGACGTACTTATGATAGACCAAACTGTTAAAACGGTGTCAACCGAATATTAAAAAGATAGTGGAAGTACTTATTTATAAGACCATACTATCACAAGTAAGGGCTACTCAAAAAGTAGCCCTTATAAATTATAAGGAAGTGTCTATATGCAAAAAGCTATGGTGTTTATTGACTATAAAAATTTCAACATTTCATTGAATAGTTATTATAGAGATACTCTAAATGGTTTATCTCCATCTATTAACTATTGTAAATTATCTCAAGAATTAGTTAATAAGGTAATCATAGAAGCTGATTTAATAAAAACGCTACTTTTTGCCCCAAAACCATGTACTCAACTTCTTAATATAAATAAATATAGAACTTATTATGCTTGGTTAAATGGATTAAAAAATAAGCCTTATTTTGGAGTAATCGAAGGGACTGAAGAAATTAGACCTGTTAATAATGAAGTGGTAATTAATTTAACTGATACCACTACTTATAAAACAGAGGAAAAAGGTACGGATATTAATATTGCAGTACATATGATTTCAAAAGCATTTTTAAATTCATATGATATAGGTATATTAGTTTCTGGAGATTCTGATTATATTCCAGTTGTAAAAACATTACACCAACTTGGCAAAACTGTAGTATTGGCGACTCTACCAAATCAAAACATATCAAAATATGATAGCCTATGTGACCAAAAAATCTTATTGACAAATACTTTTCTTCAATCATGTTTAAATAATAATCAGAAAAAACAGTTTGTTGCCAAGCAAGAAAGTCATAAGTCTATTATTGCCAACATTGAATCTAACATTAAATCTACAACCGAAAAAATAGGTGCTGAGAATTAAATAAATCCTTGCATAATTATGGAAGATAATATATAATGATACATATGTTAGATGGGTTTTGCCTGTTTAGTTTGTGTATCATTATATTATTTTGGAGGGATTTATTTTATGGAATTTTTGATTACAAAGTATATTATTGGAATTTTTATAGTGCTTATGGTTTTTGTTATTTTTGAACTTATATTTAGACAAAATCGAGGGGAGGTTGAAAGTAAGATATTTAATATATCTTCCTTTGTCGCTATTTTTATATTTGTTTCTCTTTTACTTTCAACCTGTGGGAAAACTATCCCTATAAAAAACCCCAAAGATATGACGAATAAAGAATATCAAGAATACAAAAAATGGAATAAAGATTACGATAAAAGGCAATGGGAAAATCAGAAGAGAAATATAGATTAATAATAAATCAATTAAATAAATAAAATTTACAAGAAGCCATATTTTATGGCTTCTTTTTTTGTGTGTAAATTTAACAAGAGAGGAGCTGATTTTTGTGGCTGATGGATCGGAAATAAAACTATCATTTAGTAATATAGTAGGAAATACAGACAAGGTAGAGCAACAAGTAAAGATTTTTACTGAAAAATTATCGAACAAATATAAATTATCTATCGGATATGATAATTCATCTTTGGCTACATTGGAAAAACAAATTAAAGGTATTGAAGCAAAGATGAAAAATGTTTCAACAAATATACCAGCACCAAAAATACCATTACCAAATGATAAAGATATTGAACTATATAAAACTAAAATGCAAAATTCATTATCTCGTTTAAAAATTGGTAAAGACAAGGTTTTTGCCAATGAAAATATTCAAAAAGAAGTAAATAGTTTTAATAGTGAATTAAGTAAATTTGGTACAACTGGTGCAAAATCTACAAAGGAATTAAATTCTCAATTTGATACTTTAAGAACAAAGACAGCGCAAGTCTCAAATGGTTTTAAAAACGTAAATAAAGATGGATATGGATTTACTGAAATGTTAGGACTTGCTGCAAAAAAAATAGTAATTTGGGGCATAAGCACATATGCGGTATACGGTACACAGAGGGCTATACAGGCAGCATTAGTTACATTAAAAGAATTAGATACAACAATGGTAGAAATAGCTAAGGTGACTAATCTAAGCGCCGATGCCATGGAACGATTAAAAACTGGTTCATTTGGTGCTGCTAGCGCCTATGGTAGAACGGCACAAGATTATTTAAAATCGGTTGCTGAATTTAGCAGAGCTGGATACGATACTCAATCAGAAGGATTATCTAAAATTTCATTATTAGCACAAAACGTTGGTGAATTAACTGGCGACCAAGCAAATCAATTTTTGCTTGCAACTGACGCAGCTTATAAATATAAAGGTAGCCAAGAAGAATTAACAAAAGTTTTAGATGGAACAAATGAGATTGATAATAGATTTGCAACATCAATACAAAAGGTCAGTGATGGTGTAACGGTAGCTGGTTCTGTGGCTTCTAATGCTGGTGTGAGTATTGGTGAATTATCGGCAGCGGTCGGTACTATGACTGCAATTACCCAAAAAAGCGGAAATGAAATGGGTAGAGCATTCCGTTCGCTGCTATTAAATGTAGGGCAAATTAAGGGTGAATTTGAGGATGGGGAAGTAATTGATGATGAAGCACTTTCTAAATCTGCCAAAGCTTTAAATGCAGTTGGAATAAAAGTTCATGAATTAAAAAATGGAGTCGAAGAACTTAGAAATCCAATGGATACATTAAAAGAACTTGCCAATAAATGGAATACTCTTTCTTCAATGGAACAAGCTCCAATTATAGAATCACTTGGTGGAAAATTGAGAGGAAATGCTCTTTTAGCTTTAGTAAATAACTTTGATATGTACGAAAAACAACTCGAAACATATACAAACGCATCTGGTTCAGCAATGAAAGAAAACGAAAAGCGTATGGATAGTTGGGAAGCTAAATCAAATCAACTTAAAAACGCACTTGATGAAATGTGGACTAAAACTATAAATACAAATGGAGTTAAAAGTTTTATTGATATATTAACATCAGGTACTAAAACACTTGGAGATATTATTGCTAAATTAGGAACAATACCAACGCTAATAGGTGCAATAACAATAGCAGCAAGTACATTAGGAAAAAAACAAGGTAAAATGTATGCCCCTTTAACCCAAGTTGCATAAACAAGGGTTAGAGTGCAAAAATTTTCAAACTGCTGGGAAGTGCTAAGGCTCTTTGACCAAAACGGAACTGGAAACGGTAAACGGATATGGTGTCGAAAGACAGAAAAAATAAAAGAGATTACATATGCTGAGAAAAAGCCTTATTTATAAGGTGCTAAGTGTGAATTAATGTACGGTCAGCAACCAAGCCCCTAAACTATTTATAGCATGGGGAAGTGTCCAACGACTGTAAGGAAATTGGAATTATCTTATGATAGTTTTTGATAGACAGTCTGAACATCTGGAGAAATACCAGAGAGTGAGATTGAAGTGTCTCACCGCCATAATTTAAAAGTAATATTGTATAGTAAATTAGGGATTTGCTATACGCAAATAATTATTATTAGTAAATAATTAAAATAATTTAAATTATTTTATTGACAAAACATTTTGTATATTATATAATAATAGCAGATAGAAAAAAGAAAAGGGTTTAATCCCTTTTCTTATGTGCTTTAGGAACGATGATTCTTTGGACGAGAGCATCGTTCTTTTTCATGTGTAGAAGTTTTTACAATTTCAGAAATCAACTTGAAAATCTCAAGAGAACCTCGCACAATCCCCAGAACAAAAATAATATCGCTATTATCCATCTCTATGTACCTCCTTTCATAAGATTATGACAATCAAATATAAAAGGAGTAAAATCAAACCTCTCACAATCTTACGATGATTAGTACATACCAAAAATACACATTCTTAAACCACATTGAGAATTATAGCATATAATGGTATAATTTGCAAGGTTTAATTTGGAAAAATAATTGAAATAATTTTAAAAATATACTTGACAATCCTACAATCATATGATATTATAATTACATGATTGAGAGGTGATTATTTGAGAAAAGGATTTAAAACCACTATTGAAGAAAATTTGATTGATGAATTGAAAATTGTTGCAATTAAAAACAAGGTCGATGTTAATGATATACTAGAGATATTGATAAAACAATTTTTAGATAATAAAATTCAAATTGACTTTAATAGATAAAACAAAGAAACAGCCCTTCCCCCCGCTAAGAGTTTGGACTGTTTCGATACATACCAACTATATGTCGGTAAATATATTATACCGCTTTTAGTTTGGTTAGTCAATAAAAATCAAATAATTTTAAAAAGAGGTATGATAAATGTCAAGTATATCAATCAATTTAATTGACGAAAGAGATGTTTTGGGTGAACAATTTAAAATGTATGGAACATATGAGAATCCACTGTTTTTAGCTAAGGATGTTGCCAATTGGATTAGTCACAGCAATGTTACTATGATGTTAAATTCTATAGACGATGAAGAAAAAGTCAAACTAAACAATACTTATTTTGAGGACAGAACTGGTGGAAATGGCACAATGTTTCTAACAGAAGATGGGCTATATGAAGTCTTAATGCAATCTCGTAAACCTATTGCAAAGCAATTTAAAAAAGAGGTTAAGAAAATATTAAAAGAAATTAGAATCACTGGTTCTTATTCGTCTGGAATATCGCAAGAGGGATTTACATTACAAGCTATCAAAACTATGGTAGACAATATTTTGCAAACACAAGAGGAAAATAAGTTACTTAATTTAAAAGTAAATAATCTTGAAAATCAAGTGGATAATATTGAAGATATTATAACAAAACAATCTGATTGGTCGAAATTTGTACACGGACAATTAAATAAACTATCAGGAATGCTTCATATACCACAGGCAAAGCTATACAATGATATTTATAATCAGATTGAAAACAAATTAAATGTAAATCTACATAATCAATTAGTACGTTATCGCAAAAGATTATTATTAATGGGTTGGAGTAAAACGAAATCAAAATCATTTAATAAAATTAGGCTTATAGAGCAGAATGTTAAATTTAGAAATGAATTTGAGCAAATTGTTAAAAATAAATTTCTATCTAATGGGGTGAATATATAATGAGTATTAATACATTAATACCCCTACTCCACAACAAGAACTTTATGATACTTGTAAATTTATTAAATACTCAATCTAGTGTTTCATTGAATATAAGCAATGCTAATGTAAAAATTGATGAAGGTTGCTTGTTTATAGAAAATATGGATAGAAGTAATATATTTGTAGACTTAGGTGCTATTCAGAGTATTGGTGAAAATAATGAAGGATATATAATTAAAACAGATGAAATGGAGATTAATATAAATAGATAATATTTAAAAAGACAGGTTATTTAGCCTGTCTTTTATTATGAGTTTTTGTGAGAATCAATAGCACAAAATATTAATATTAAAATTATTCCAAGTGGAAGACAAAATATTATTGCAATAAATGATACGATTAGCTTCCATAATACTCCTTCACGCAAATTATAATTTCTCACCACTTCATACCGCAATTGTCGCATTTAAAAGTTTTGCCAACATGACCAATTGAAAATACACCAAATAAAGCAACAGCACCTACTTTATTTGCACCTGATATTTTGTGTACGTTTGTGGAATTACAAGTTGGACAATGAGGGGCATGTTGAGCATTGTACTGACGAACTGCACGTTCTTCTTCTGCTCTGTACATTTCATCGGTATATTCTATATTTGTTTTTAGTTTTTCGTTAAATTTAGCAAGAGATTTTTCATATAATTCTGGATTGGTTTCTTTTAAAGCGTTTATTTTTTGTAAAATATTTAATTGAGATTCCTTACTCCAAGACGAAACTCCTTTTACCATTTAAAACAACACCTTTCTATATAATAATAACTGTATTATATTACAATTGACAATATAAGTCAACAATAAAAATAAATAAATTATGGTCAGTATTTTAATAATTGCCCTAACAATTATTAAGAGAAAGTAACAGCTTGATATTAAATCCTTTTGGAAATATGAACGGTTCTTTTGCAATTTTAGGCAAAACCACAGAAGAAATGAAAAAAGCACAAGAACAGGGTCAAAAATTTGGTGGAATTTTTACAAAACAAATATCGGAGCCAATTGCATTTGCTGGTGATAAAATTAAGTCATATAATAAATTTATAAGAACAAATGCTGTAACACAAGCACGTTTTAATGAGACAGTATCAGATAATTCATTGACAAAATATTTACAAACCCTCAATGGAGGAGCAGCAACAGTAAAAGGATATAATGCGTCATTAAATACAAGCAGATTGTCAACAATTGGATTAACTATAGCAACAACAGCTATGAATATGGCAATTACTATGGGAATTAGTGCGGTACTTTCTTTAGCTGTCTCAGGTATTATGAAATTAGCAAATTCTCAAAAAGAAGCTATTGAAACCGCTAATGAATTAACATCTACCTATAATGATCAAACAAAAGAAATTAAATCAAATATAGACACTGTCAATGGTCTTGGTGATGAGTTTTCTAAATTATCAAAAGGCGTAGATGATTATGGTAATAATATATCATTGTCTGCTGATGAATATGCCAAATATAAAGAAATTGTATCACAAATCGTAGATATTTCTCCACAACTTATCACTGGGTATGACAAAGAAGGAAATGCTATTGTAAACAAAAATAGTTTAATTGAGCGTTCAATTGAATTATTAAAAGAAGAGAACAGGCAAAAACTTGAAGGTATGACCTCGGATGAAACTATTGGAAAGATAGGTAAAGGAAAAGCCGGAGAGTATAATAAAAAATCTAGTGAGTTAAATAATTTTAATAATGAAGGTTTTTATAATACCATTAATGACTTAGGCGGTATGACAAACACCAAACAACAAAAAGCCTTTCAAGATATTGCCGGTAGTTTATCAGGTCAACAATTTAGTGCTTCGTCAAGTTTTTGGGATTTCGGAAAAATTATGCAACAAAATCTTAACGAAGTATATAATCAAATGTTGCAAAAAACCGACGTATTTACTTCTGAGGATTTGTCGAAATTTAAAGCATATATAGATAAGAAAAATTCACTAACAAATGAACTAGATACTGCATCTAAAGCATTAAATCCTACTCTGCAACTTGTGCCACAAACATTATCTGCATACGATACGATGTCAGACGCACAAAAAAATTTTATAACTAATTATGTTAATGGTTTTAAGATTACTTCCGAAAATATAGATGACCCGTTAGCAATGAATAAAATGAAGAAAGATATACTTGATTTTACCGATTCTATTGCTAACAATCAAGATGTACAAAATGCAATAAATCAATTCTTTTCATTAGATAAGACTAAACTTTCATTGGATGATTGGAAACAACAAGCGGATAAATTAGTAGAACAAATTGCAAACGCTTTAGGTATGGATGTTGTAGATTTAAAAGTTAAACTTGGATTATTAATTGTAGATAATCAAGGAGATACAGTTGACCCAGCAGAACAATTAAAACAACAAGTAAAAGATAAATTTAGCAGTTTAGATTTAAGTGGTTTCACAGAGGAAGATTTAAAAATATTGTTGAAACCCGAAATCGTAAAAATTGAAAACGAAGAACAGGCTAAATCTGCTATTGAGAATTTCTTAAATAAAGCGGCGCAATCAGCAAAAGTTACATTAAATCTTGACAAACTTGTTGAAAATATAGATAAACTTCAAGGTTTGTATGATAATATCGGAAATGAAAAAAATATTGATTATAGTGATATTGAATGGATTTTAACAAATTACCCTGAATTATTAGCTTACATAAATGATGAAGCAAAATTAAGAGAAGGTTTAAATTCTAAAATCAACGAAGAAGCACAGACAGCACAAAATGCATTAAATGATAAACTTTGGGGACAAAAGGAATTTATTGAAGTATTTTATAATAATAATAAAGCGTTATTTGATAGTTTAGGTATAGTATATAATGCTGATACAGGTAAATTTATATATGCGGAAGAACAGAAAATAATTGAAGCCAATAAAACAGTTTCTTTGGTTGGTAATACATTTGATGTATTAACATCTGTATTAAACGGAACGTATCAAACGGACTTAGCAAACTTTATAACAGCTAGTCAAGGAAAGGCTACACAAGCCCAAATTGATGCAGCAACGGCGCAAGCAGCATGGGCAAAAGTGCAAATTGAGATGGCGCAAGTTAATTCTGCGGCACTCAATTCTCCATATTTGTCAGATGATAATAAAAGCAAAGATACAACTTGGAAATCTCCTGAAGGAACATGGTACTATCGTGATACGGACGATCAAGGAAGACTTGTTGGTCTTACTGCAATAACAGACAAAAATGTAATAAGTGCGTTAGAAGCGAAAAAGAATGTCAAAATGCCAACTATTTATACTCCGCCAAAAGCTCCCAAAAGCTCTGGTGGAGGTAGCTCATCAACTGATGCGTGGAAAGAAGCGTTTGATAATGATTTAAAAGACCTTCAATATGACCGTGAATCTGGTAAAATCACAGAAGAAAATTATTATAAAGATTTAGATTCGCTTAATAATAAATATTTTCAAGATAAAACAAAATATTTAGATGAATATCGTCAATATGAAGTTGAAGTTTTAGATGGATTAAAGAAAGTTTATCAAGGTTATTATGATGATAATACTGATTATGCCGAAAAATCATATAAAACCCATCAAAATGAAGATAAATATATTAATGATTTAACATGGGCATTAAATGAATATTGGGATTCTTTAACTGATGAACAAAAGGCATCCGCCGCAGAAAAAATTGAAGATGCACGTTCTAATCGTTATGAAAATCAAGTTAAAGATTTAGAACATCAAATATATTTGCTTGATGAGTTGGGTGGAATGGATTCTAAAGACCCTTCAAAATCCGCAGATTTGTATGAACAAATTAAAACAAAAGCACACACAGAAGCGGATAGACTAAGAGAACTTGGTTTTGATGATAATTCAGACGAAATACAAGCCTTGCAAAAAACTTGGATAGGTGCTGATAATTCGATTCTTGATGGTAAGCTTCAAAACTCGAAAGATTATATTGATAAGAAAAATAAATATAATAATTGGGGTGCAGATAATGAAGTCGCAGCTTGGACTAGAGTTGTAGATTGGTTAAAAACAGAATATCCAAATGCCGTTGACGAAATTGCAGAAGCGGAAGAAAATTTATATACTGCAAAAAGAGATAAAATATCTAATATTCAATCTGCCCTAGAAGAAAACACTTCAAAAATCACAGACCAACTTTCAAAGCAATCCGAACATCTTGATAATCAAATCAGTAAAAATAAAACTCTAGTAGATTTATTGCAAAAGCATTATGATATTCAAAATGAATTAACCTCTGCCCAAAGTGAAGCCGATAAACAATTAGCAGTCGCAAATAATCTAGCAGCATCATATGGTCTATCCTCTGCTGAGAAAGAACGATTATTCAGTCAAGAAGATTATAATGATTTCTCTGAAAAAATATCTGAAATTTCCGATTATACCGATAAAGAGTATACCAAATATGCTAATAAAATTAGAAATTTATCAGATGACGAACAAGGTAAGGCTGAATTATTAACCGCAGAATATGAACGCAGAGTTGCATTAAAACAGCAGGAACTTGAAATTGTTAAGGTAGAATTAAATCTCAACAAAAAGCAAAAAGAGTTAGAAAATATCATGGCTGAGAAAAATGTTCGTGTACTTAGAAATGGTCAATGGGAATGGACAGCAAACTTTGATAATGTTAAACAGGCAACTGAGGAATTAGCAGACCTTCAAAGTGAGCTTACAGAACTTGAAACAAAGGCAAAACAACAGTCTATCATTAATAGTAAGCAATCAGCAGTTACCGAATTGGAAAACTTAAAACTTGCTAAAGAAAATGAAATTAAGATGATTAATGATAAGACCGAAAAGTTGAATAAAGCTTTTGAGAAAATTTTAAATCCTGTTCAAGATATTGGTTCAGTTTTAGGAGATTTATCTTCGCTAGGTATTTCAACGCTTGATAAATCTGTTTCAGATTT
>Ga0172378_10005061_pt1 | contig 12304 bp, 10 predicted proteins | sample GrowelOW332metaG_FD_119755 | JGI IMG/M metagenome (GOLD analysis project Ga0172378, IMG submission 119755) | Groundwater microbial communities from an aquifer near a municipal landfill in Southern Ontario, Canada - Pumphouse #3_1 metaG | ecosystem: Environmental > Aquatic > Deep subsurface >...
AACGGTACCCCCGTGGCTAGGTTATGATGCATTCTTGAATACACCTTCCTTGAAACGTATCGTCGTTCCTTCTGGTTCCAAGGCTACATATAGGAGTGCGGATAGCTGGTCTTGTTATTCAGGGCTGATTGAAGAATTTCTGATGGATGATTATGAATATGCGGTTGAAAAATCGCAAGGATGGAAAGGGAAAGAATGGACGGAATTCGAATGAAGGTGATGGTTGCGATATTGGTGATGCTGTTTTTTTGCCTTGCAATCTATGGTGAGCCGGTGCGGTTTCGTTATGTCTGGAACTGGGAGGTGAATGAGCCTGGAATAGTTGCGTTCCGATACAAGATAGGCGAGGATGCCGAAGAATGGACAGAGATCGGAGCGGAAGACACCCTTTCTGTCGGCGCAGAGTCAGGTTTCGGACCATTGCGGCTATATCTCCAGCAGAGCTACGACAGAGTGCGGTGGAGCGAAACATCGGAGTGGGTGACAGGGATGCCTAAGCCGCCGATTTTCGGTAATTCACATGTCGTTCCAAGTGGCTCGGTCGATGAGAGTGTCGACCCTCTCCAGCGTGCTGGTCATGATGTAGGTGGTATACCGATATCAGGGGATGATGGACATCGGGAAATGCTGATCGCATTCCACCTAAATTTCTTGTTTGCGTCGTCGGTGGTTCCAAAGACACCCTCGTTCGCAAATTTCAATGTAGCCACCGCTCCTGAGGAAGTACTTGACACAATTTTTCCAAAAGAAGAAAGAACGTCTCGGATATGGCTTAAGTATACGGCTGGGGTGCAATACGCCGTGGCGGAAGGGCCAGCGTACGACTCATATTATCTAGCGTATGACAGGTTGCAACCGACAGTGACCTTAGGGATTTCCGCCGAAAATTTGTTTGTGATTTCCCCCGGAAGGGTGGGGATCGGTTTTGAAACCAGCATCGTATATACGCCGTATCTGATGTCCGCAGGGTCAAACAATCCGACTGGAAGCGTAAACGCAGGCGTAGATTGGCATCTTGCAGCGTGGCATCGTTTTAGCCATATCTTCGGAATTTCCTTGTTTCCGCAATTAAGTTTTGGATTGAACGATATGCTGACGGCGAACATATTTGCTGGCGTGCTGACGACGTATCCTTCGAAAGATGCACAGGGCGAAGGCTGGACATCGAGTTTGGGAAACATCGGCTGGTCGGCAGGTCTTGGCTTGCGGAGGAGATTCGGGGCTTCGTACGGATTGTCGCTTGATATTTCATTGAACTGGCAGGCACAGTACAGGTACAACATATCGGGGCGCTTTGGTTTGAGTTATCTCTTATAAAACATTCATGGATATCCAGGGTTCCACCAGTAGGCTTCACGAGTGGAACCGTTCGTTTCTCCTCATAATGGAAAGTCCGCGGGGCGTTGCTTTTGCTCTGCGTCAAATTCACTGTTTTTCAGGGCAGATTTCTGCGGAAGCGGAAGATATACGCTCATTTTTTTGGGTATGCGCTGGTTTGTGTTACTAGAAATCCGCCATGCCCTTGAAGTGGGCGACAGATAACCATCGGATATCGGAAGAACGATTTTGCGGAAACAACAGCGGCAGAAGCCACAACGGCTACTTGTACATCGTCCACTTGGTGCGTGACATCACCAAGTTCGTTCCATGCAAGGATCTCAAGACGGTGTGCGCCGACCTGAAGAAGGTGTATCGTGCGTCGGTAGAGCGAGGGGAATACCATGCCGAACCACGAGACTTTCGGCAGGACGCGGAATTCCAAATATCCCATGATCCTGTGGTGCGGTATGTTCTTCACGGAGACATGAAAAAACGGCTCCATCCTACGATGAAGCCGTTTTGCAAGTGCGGCAGACTGGACTTGAACCAGCATAGCCTTTCGACCACTAGCACCTCAAGCTAGCGTGTCTACCAATTCCACCACTGCCGCATTGTGTTCTTGCGAACGTTGCCAACATACACCATAGGACAAGGATTAGTCAAGGGATGTCGGAAAGATTATTCAACGTCCAGAATCCCTTGATCCACTGCTAGAATTTCTCTGTTCCTGATCTTTATTCATCGTGTCCGAATGTACAAAAAAACATGCTGATGCATATCTCGTCATGTATTTCGCTGATAGAGAGCTTGTGAAACTTGTGATAATGCCATGAAAATGGTATTAATATTCAATAATTAACAGAATAAATCAATTTTTGGAAATAAATACCACCTTTTTATCGGTTATTAACAAGAATGTTGTGACAAGATATCTGATAATTATGAAAACATGCTATTGACACTCATCATGACAATTCGTATTTTCTATTTGGGTTAGCAAGAACTAACTCGAAAGATGAACCAGGTGCCGTCGAACGGATCGCCGGTCCCGACAAGATAGGAGACATACGATGTCAGATGCATGGAATACATTCGTTCCTGGAATTTGGAAGAAAGAAATAGATGTCCGTGATTTCATCCAGAAGAACTATTGTCCATATATGGGCGACGACTCGTTCCTCGCCGAAGCTACGCCTCGAACCGAAGCGCTGTGGGCGCAGGTAATGGATCTGAGCCGGAAAGAGCAGGAAGCGGGCGGGGTTCTGGATATGGATACGAAAGTCATTTCCTCGATTACATCCCATGGGCCGGGATATTTGGATAAAGACAACGAGACGATCGTCGGATTCCAGACCGAAAAACCGTTCAAGCGATCCTTACAGCCATATGGCGGAATCCGCATGGCTGAGAAAGCTTGCTCGGACAACGGCTATGAGATCGATCCGCAGGTCGTCGAATTCTTCACCAAGCATCGGAAGACCCACAATGCAGGCGTCTTCGATGCATATACTCCGGAAATGCGGGCCTGCAGATCCAGCCATATCATTACCGGCTTGCCGGATGCATATGGAAGAGGCCGGATCATCGGCGACTATCGGCGCGTGGCGTTGTACGGTGTGGCCAGGCTGATCGAGGACAAGAAGGAACAGAAAAGTTCCACGAGAACGATCATGTACTCCGAAGTGATCAGAGAGCGCGAAGAACTGTCCGAACAGATACGAGCCCTTGAAGAACTGGTAGAGTTGGGGAAAATCTATGGATTCGACATCTCCCGCCCCGCGGAAAATGTCCAGGAAGCGATCCAATGGCTCTATTTTGGATATCTCGCGGCGGTCAAGGAACAGAACGGAGCGGCTATGTCGTTGGGCAGGACTTCCACGTTCCTCGACATCTATGCACAGCGGGACTTGGCGGACGGTCGTTTCACCGAAGAGCAGATACAGGAGTTCGTCGATCATTTCGTCATGAAGCTGAGGCTCGTCAAGTTCGCCCGTACTCCCGAGTACAACGAGCTGTTTTCCGGCGATCCGACATGGGTCACGGAATCGATCGGAGGCGTCGGAATCGACGGTCGGCCTCTCGTCACGAAAATGTCGTTCAGGTTCCTTCATACGCTCCATACGCTTGGTACGGCTCCGGAGCCGAATCTGACGGTCCTCTGGTCGGTACGGCTTCCCGAGGCGTTCAAGCGCTTCTGCGCCAAGACCTCGATCGAATCCTCGTCGATCCAGTACGAGAACGACGATTTGATGCGTGTCACCCACGGCGACGATTATGCGATCGCCTGCTGCGTGTCGTCGATGCGTCTTGGCAAGGAAATGCAGTTCTTCGGAGCTCGCGCGAATCTGGCCAAGTGTCTGCTGTATGCGATCAACGGCGGCGTGGACGAGGTGTCGAAGAAGCAGATCGGGCCGAAATTCCGGCCGATCACCAGCGAATATCTCGATTACGACGAAGTCATGGACCGCTATCGCGATATGATGAAATGGCTGGCGGGCGTATATGTCAATACGCTGAACATCATCCATTATATGCACGACAAGTATTGCTATGAACGGTTGCAGATGTCCCTCCATGACAAGGATGTCACGAGATGGTTCGCTACCGGAATCGCAGGCTTGTCAGTCGTGGCCGATTCCCTGTCGGCGATCAGGTATGCGAAGGTTAGGACGATTCGTGATGCGGACGGGATCGTCGTCGACTACGAGACCGAGGGTGACTTCCCGAAATACGGCAACGATGACGATCGTGTCGACTCCATCGCCTACGATCTTGTCCATACTTTTATGGAGTACGTAAAGAGCAACCATACGTATCGCGGCGGGATTCCGACGACTTCCATCTTGACAATCACTTCGAATGTGGTCTATGGAAAAGCGACGGGTTCCACTCCCGACGGCAGAAAGGCGGGACAACCGTTCGCGCCAGGTGCCAACCCGATGCATCATCGTGATATCCATGGTGCGATCGCGAGCTTGAGCTCCGTTTCGAAGCTCCCGTTCAAGGATGCCCAGGATGGAATTTCAAACACGTTCTCGATCATTCCCGACGCATTGGGAAAAGAGGACCCGGAGTTCTCGTTCGAACTCGAACCGGACTGCGCTTGCTGCGTTCCGAATTTGCCGGCGCAGGATGTCTGATTTTTGTGAGTAACGATGAATGCCATGCCATGCCGGCATTTTCCGGTAGGGCATGGAGAGATAGGAGATATTTGAGATGCAAGCTACTGAAACGCAGATAGATAACTTGGTGCAGATGCTCGACGCATATGCGGAAAAGGGCGGACACCACCTGAACGTGAACGTGTTCACGAAAGACACGTTGCTCGACGCACAGAAACATCCGGAGAAATATCCTCAGCTGACTGTTCGTGTTTCCGGCTATGCCGTGAACTTCCATAAGCTGACGAAGGAACAGCAGGACGAGGTGATTTCGAGAACCTTCCATGGCGGACTCTAAGGTCGGGTACATACACTCGATAGAATCGTTCGGAACTGTCGACGGTCCTGGCATCCGATATGTCGTGTTCTTCCAGGGCTGTCCGTTCCGGTGTCTGTACTGCCATAATCCCGACACATGGAAGTTTTCCGGCGGTACGGAGATGTCCGTAGATGCGGTCTTGGAAGGGTATGAACGCAACCGTGAGTTCTATAAGAACGGTGGATTGACCGCGACGGGAGGCGAGCCGCTGATGCAGCTCGACTTTCTGACAGAATTGTTCCGCAAGGCCCGTGAGCGGGGCATCCATACCTGCCTCGATACCTCAGGGGCATCCTATGCGGAAAGCAAGCGGGAAGTATACGCGTTCCTGCTTCGCTTCGTCGATTTGGTCTTGATGGACTTCAAGCATAGCCAGCGAGAAGGCCATATACGACTGACAGGAGCTCCCCCGGACGGGCCATGGGCGTTCGCGCGGCAGGTCGAGGCTGCGAAAGTCCCGATGATCGTGCGCCATGTGCTGGTGCCGGGCATCACCGACATTCCCGAACAACTGCGGGATCTGGGGGTGCTGATGGCTGGATACGGCAATGTGGTGGGTCTGGACGTCCTGCCGTATCATACGATGGGTGTGTCGAAGTATCGGGAGCTAGGACTGGCCTATCCGCTTGAAGGAGTGCCGTCTTTGACACCGCAGGAGGCCAAGTGGGCGAGGGGTGTGATCCTCTCCGCCTTTCGAGAAGAAAGAAAACGCTTACGGGGAAGCGGACATGAAACGGGTTCCACGTAGCGGCAATCAGTGAGGAGTATTATTTCATGGCGACCAGAAGAGGTCCGAGATTCAAGGAATGCAGGCGGCTTGGGGTCAATGTCTGCGGACATCCCACGGCAATGAAGCGTGCCGGGGCTCCGGCGTTCAGGACGCGCAGGAAGCAGACCGAATACGGCAAGCAACTAACGGAAAAACAGAAGCTCAAGGCGTATTACGGAATTCTGGAAAAACAGATGCGTAGGTACTACGATATGGCCAAGAAGAAGGAAGGGAGAACCGGCGACGCGCTGGTTCTGCTTTTGGAACGGCGGCTCGACAACGCCGTATACCGGCTCGGTTTCGCCAATTCTATCCGGCTTGCCAGACAGATGGTCAACCACGGGCACATTTTGGTGAACGGCAAGAAGATCGACATACCGTCTTATCTGCTACGGGAAGGGGATGTCGTTACGTTGCGCGAGAAGTCTCGGTCCAATGTACAGTTCCGAGCCAATTTCCTCGGTTCTCCGGGTTTCCATGTCCCGTACTACGAGAAGACGGAGGAGACGTTCAGCGGTACGTTGGTTCGTTATCCACTCCGTAGCGAAGTTCCTATCGAAGTGAACGACCAGCTGATCATCGAATACTATTCCAGATAGCGAAGTTTTCCCAGCTGTCCGATACCCGTTCCCGACCTGCATCGGCAGACAGGGGACGGGTTTCTTGTTTTTGAATCAGTTCGCTCTGACGGATTCCCTGTATCGGTCGATGATCTGTTCCAGGGAAGATTCATCGGACAGACCGTGGAAATCAGTGTAGAATGAACGTACCTCCTGTTCCATGTCGAAGCCAGGGAACAGGTTGGGGTACAAGTCCGCTGCCATCCATTGCAGACAGAGTATCCATCGGCTGACCGGTTGGGCATAGCTGCTGAAATCGCCGGGGATCGCCTTGACATGTCCGGCTTTCACGGCCGGGATATCCGCCCAACGCTTGTCTGTCTTCAGCCGAGAGACATAGTCCTGAGCCGGATCCTTGTAGCTGTAGATGTAGATGTAGTCAGGGTCCCATGCGGCGATCTGTTCGAAGGATATCTTGGCGAATCCTTTGTTTGCGAATCCAGCCCCCAGCCAGACGGGAACTCCCCCGGCATCCTGGACAAACCGCGTCTGCATCCAGATGTCCGGCGCGACCGTGTAGGTCATCAGACCGTCGGTGGAAGAGACGCGCATCATGAGCACGCTCGGGCGGTTCTCTTCGGGAACGACGGAAATGGCGGACGAGACCGCATCCTGACGGTTCCGGTACAGTTCGACCAATTGCGATGCGCGCCGAGGATCCTCGACGATCTTTCCTATTTCCACAAGTTCTGTCCGCCAGTCTTCAGGCATCTCTAGGGAGATGGTGAACACGGGTAGCCCCATCGCCTCGAGCTTGTCGCCGAGACCCGAATAGCTGAAGTCTTTCATCAGAACAAGATCGGGGGCGCGGGCGATCACTTCCTCGACGCTGGGGATCTCCGGAGTGCGCGGACCGTCGGCCAGTTCCGGTTGCAAGAGAGAATACAAGTCGCCGGTTCCCTGGTCGGTCTTCGGTAGCTCGATGATCGAACCGGCCGCTTCGGGGAACAGCAGAAACGCGTCGGCGAGCACCGGAGATGATTTTCCGACGATCAGCACCCGTTGCGGCTTGTGCGCGAGCGTCACGGTGCGATCCAGCGCATCGACGACGGTTATTCCGCTTGCCGCCGTGGATGTCTCCTTTGCGCCTGTCGCCGACAGTGGCGTGGAAACGAGCATTCCCAACGTCATCACCAGCAAACCGAACAGCCGAAATCGTGAATTCCGGCGTTCCGTCCCTTGCCATATAGTCATGCTTCCTCCATCAGTCGCTCGAACGTGTCGAGCAGGATGGCGAACTTCTCGATCGCCTTGCTCACCGGTTGCGGCGTGCTCATATCGACCCCCGCTTTCTTCAGTGATTCGATGGGGAATAGGCTTCCCCCTGATTTCAGGAAATTGAGATACTGGTCGCGGTCGGCGTCAGTACCTTGCAGTACTTTATCCGACAGCGCGATCGCCGCGGAGATGCCGGTGGCATATTTGTAGACGTAGAAGGCGGAGTAGAAGTGGGGGATTCTCAGTCCTTCCAGATCGCTTGTCTGTTCGAACCTCATGTCGGGTCCGAAGTAAGACTCGAGAAGCGTGCGGTATGTGGCGCGAAGTCCGTCGAGCGTGATCGGTTCCCCCGCTTCGACCTGGGCGTGCATGATCGCCTCATATTCAGCGAACATCGTCTGCCGGAACAGCGTGGCCACGATGTCGTCCAGCTGCTTTCCGATGACATAGGCTTTCATATGGTCGTCCGATGCGGTATCGAACAGATACTTGGCCACGAGCTGTTCATTGAAAGTGGAGGCGACTTCCGCTTCGAAGATCGTATAGTCGTACTGTGGGTACGGATTGTTGCGGACGCTGTACCAGCTGTGCATCGAGTGGCCTCCCTCGTGGGCGAGGGTGAATACGTCTCGCAGCACATCCTCCTTGTAGTTGAGCAGGATGTACGGATGCCCCGTATAGGCACCCGAGGAGAATGCCCCGGAACGTTTACCTTTGTTCTCGTATCGGTCGACCCACCGTTGTTCGGTCAACCCGCTATGGATCGTCCTCACGTATTCGTCACCCAGCGGGACGAGCGCCTCGCATACGATCTTGACCGCCTCCTCATAGGATGTATGCGTCTCGATTCCCGGTACCAGGGGCACGTAGACGTCGTAGTGGGCGAGCGTATCCAGACCGAGCAAGCGCTTACGGAGGGCGTAGTAGCGGTGGAGGACGGGGAATCCGTCATGGACGGCGGAGATCAAGTTGTCGTAGACGGCTGTCGGAACGTTGTCGGGGAACAGTGCCGCCTCACGGGCGGATGGATAGTTCCGTACCTTCGCCCGGAAGATGTCGTTCTTCACCCCGCCTTCGAAGAGTTTCGCCAGCGTCTGCTTGTGGGAATCGAACACTCCGTAGAATTGGGTATAGGCTTGCTTGCGCAGGTTTCTGTCCGGATTCATCAGAAATGCGCTATAGGTACTTTGCGTCAATGGCATGTCCCCATCGGCGGTAGCGATGGATCCGAAATCCATGTCGATGTTCGTCAACGCGCTGAACGTATCCCTCGGTACGGAACCGACTTCGCCATGGAGCGCCATGATCCGCTCTTCGTTCTCTGTCAGCACGTGGGGTTTGAAACGGATCAGCTTGTCCAGCATCACACGGTAGTCCGCGAATCGGCCGTCGGACATCCACGACCGAAGCGACTTTTCATCGATCGACTGGATTTCCGGGTCGAAGTAGCTCGTCTGTGCTGCGAACTCCGTCTGCGCCTGGCTGATCATTCCCAGCCTCCGCTGATTCGCGCTGTCGCTGCTGTCCGCGCTGTAGTTGAGGAACGCGTAGTTGCCGAGCCTCTCGACGAGCATCGAGACTTCGGTCAGCCATGCGAGGGCTGCGAGGAGGTCGTCGGCGGATGATCCCAGCTTGCCTTTGTAGGATTTTGCAGTGTCGATCATGGATGTGAAGCGCTTGAAATCCGCTTCCCATGTGGCATCGTCGCGGTACAGCGACGACAGATCCCAAGTATCCGATTGTGCTATTTCGTTTCGTAGCGGTATTCGTTCCGTATTCATTGTTCCTTCCTTGTTTGCATGCTAGAGGCTGTCCAGCAACGTAAGCAGTCGCCGAGCCGCCCTGCCTCTATGGCTGAACCGGTTCTTTTCCTCTTTCGATAGTGAAGCCATGGTGGCGTTCGCCTCGTCTATGAAGAACACCGGGTCGTATCCGAAGCCTCCCGTTCCTGTCTCCCGGGCGATGATCCGTCCCTGGATTTCTTCCTGGACGATGAACAGTCGTTGTGGAGAGAGCACCAGCGCGATGGCGCAGACGAAGTTCGCCTTTCTTGAGTCTCCTTCCAGATGGCGCATGTTCTCCAACAGGTACAGGTTCCTCTCATGGGCTTCCAACAGCCGTCCGTACCGCTCGCTGCCGTATCGCGCCGTCCGCACCCCCGGTTCTCCGTTCAACGCCGGAACGACCAGTCCGGAATCGTCGGCGATGACTGGACGCTTGCCGTCGCTCAAACGATAGAGGTCCAGGGCTTTTCCCAAGGCGTTCTCGGCGAATGTCTCTCCGTTTTCCTCGAAATCGAAGACCAGGCCGGCTTGCATGGGCAGAAGCAGCGTATGTCTACCGGCAAGCAACTGTTCCAATTCCTCTTTCTTATGAGCGTTGCCGCTCGCGAACAACATTTCCATGGGCACTAGAATACCCTGTTTGACCACCTGACGGCAAGGGCGAAGAGATCGTGTTTCTGTTTCTCATTCCCTGGCTGTCTCGATGCATTCGGCGAGCATCCTACGGGCGTAGAACAAGCTGGAGCAGATAGTTCCTTTCGGAAGGTCGAGAAGAGCCGCCAACTGCGAGCAGGAAATTCCGACGAAACTTCGTTCGTATTCTTGTCTTCGTTTGTCGAGCATCTTTCTTGTCCATGTGAGTTCCATTTCAACTCTTGCGACTTCCTCCTGGTCGTAGTTTGAAATCGACTTCAATTCATTCAGTTGTTGTTCAAGCCATATGTGCCGCCTCCAATGACGATTGATGATGTGCTGTAGTTCATGCCTTCTTCTTTGGTTGCGCTGAGAAAATTCAAATGCTTGGCTGACAAGATTCGCAAGATCCAATTCATCGATGTCCATGATGATGGCCAGCTGGTTGATCAATGGCGCCGAAAGTTGTTCCGGATTCGCCAGAAGCAATATCAGGAATCGTTTTCGAAAGGTAGGGTTTTGCAAATTGGCTTGGAGCTTCAATGCCGCCGGATTTTCTTTCTGAAGCATCGCTTTTGCCTGTTCGTCGATCGTTGAACGGCGATCGCTTGCATTCGTTCGCTTCTTTTGTTCACGGTTCGGAATTGACGATAATTTTCCGAACAGATGTTTCATGCTGTCCGATGCCGTTCGTTGTTGACTCCCGAAATGCGGAATGGTCTCACCGACAATGTGACGATCGGAGGTGGAGGCTGTTCTTCCGCTCAATTCTCGATACCTGGCATAGAAATTCCTTCGGATCTGTTCTTCGATATCAGGGTAGCAGACGGAACAACCTTCCAGACAAGGATCCTCCTGTCGGTTTTCGCAAGGATTGATCGTTGGACATATGATTCCATCGGTTTCACTTCCTGAACAACTGAGAAGGATATCGGTTTCGTGCTCTTGTTGCTTCTTTTGCGAACAGAACGTCTTGGCACGAGTCCTGATAATTTTCTTGAGATATCCGTCGAATGGTATGCCCCTATCGACAAAATTGCAGATGATCGTCGAAGTGTACGGAAGACAGCTCAGCAAGAATTCCGCGCAAAGTTCTTGTGATAGTAATTTCGTTTCTGCCGGAAGATAATAGAAACTTTCTTGACACGTTTCGACGAGCGCGGCTTCCAACGCTTTGAAGCGTTTGCTCCGTGAAGGTTTTTTCAGTGTTGTGCGTAATCGGTTGTATGTCACGACCGCTTTTGTGAGTTCGTCCATTTCATGTATCGCTCCCCTTATGATTGATAGAGAAAGTACATGAAAGGATTGTGCCAAAATCCTTCGATACAGGAGCCTGGAATATACATAACATGGCGTATAAAGGAAATAGGGAGACTGGTATTCGAACGGAAATCTACTCCAGCTGTTTCTTGATCGCGTCGATCACCTGCTTTCGGATCGATTCGTAGGAACCTTCCACGGTTGCTCCAGCCGCTTTCTTATGGCCTCCGCCCCCCAGCGCCGCGGCGATGCCGCCGACATCGACGGAACTGTCGTGGGAACCGCGGAAGCCGATCTCAACCTTGCCCGGCGCAGGAAGTTTGAAGAACACCACGGCCTGAACCCCCTTGACGGAAAGCAACGCGGAATATAGGGCATCGCTCGGACGTTCTGCGGAATCGAATTCCTTGACATCCTCCTCCGTCTCATGGCTGACCATGATCTTGCCGTCGAACATCGGCTCAGTCCGATCGATCAGGCGGGCGAGATACTTGATGGAGTCGAAACTCCTGCCCCCTGTCATATCGTCGTAGACATCGTTGGGAGAGACCCCGGCGTCCACCAGTTCGGCGGCCATGCGCAATGTCTCTCCGCGATGAGGACCGATGAAACGGAAGAAACCTGTATCGGTAGCAAACCCGAAGAACAGGTGTTGGGCGACCTGTTCGTTGATCTCGACGCCGAGGGTATGGAAGATATGCTGGATGACCAGCGTGGTCGAATAGGACTGGGGAACGATGTACCGGATCGTTCCGAACGACGCTCCTGCGCTGTGATGGTCGATCACCAGTACTTCGAGCCCTTCGATCTGCGTTGCGAGCGCTTCACCGATACGATCCCGGGACGAACAGTCGGTGACCACCACCAGCGGCTTTTCGTCGAGAACCGACTGTGGGATCGTATCCTTGAAGAATGCCTGCCAGTAGGAAATCTCCGGTCGGTCGAACGGACCTGCGTTCGCGACGAACACTTCTTTGCCCAGATGTTCCAGCAGCCACGCCATGGCGAGTTCGCTGTGGATGCAGTCGCCATCCGGGGCGACATGCCCGATCACGACTGCGTGGGTGCAACCTTTCAAAGCGGAAATGGCTGTCTTCGGAACAGGAGGGTAGGTGAACATTGTTCAGTCCTTTTCGCAGATGACCTGCGGCTTCTTGCCATCCATTACGGCGCTTCGATCCACGATGACTTTCTTGACGTCCTGCATCGAAGGAATGTCG
>Ga0172378_10005062_pt1 | contig 12302 bp, 7 predicted proteins | sample GrowelOW332metaG_FD_119755 | JGI IMG/M metagenome (GOLD analysis project Ga0172378, IMG submission 119755) | Groundwater microbial communities from an aquifer near a municipal landfill in Southern Ontario, Canada - Pumphouse #3_1 metaG | ecosystem: Environmental > Aquatic > Deep subsurface >...
AGTCTTAGGGTCAACCGCCTTAGTAATGGCCGGGCTTGGATTATTTGATGCCTCTGATTCTATCCTCTGCATTAATGGTATCAGTGTTGATTTAACTAGTACCTTAAAACCCATTGCCTTAATGATAGTCGGTTTTGCTATGGCCCTATCCGTCTTAGTCCTCTTTAACTTAACGGATATGAATATCTCGGAGCGTGTAAGAGAAATAGCCACCTTAGAAGTTCTTGGCTACGGCAATAATGAAGTGTATGGCTATATCTTCAGGGAAGTCTTCATCAGTGCTTCCTTTGGTGTTGCTTTAGGAATACCAGCCGGGGTAGGATTATTGGCTTTTCTTTTTGTCTATTTGAAATTCGGAGCTCTTAGCGACATTAACTGGTATTCTTACCTCTTGACAGTCGGGCTATCTTTTATCTTCATTGTCATTGTTGATTTACTGCTGATGAAGAAGATTAAGTCCATTGATATGAATGAATCACTCAAATCCATTGAATAAAGGTTTATTCTGCAAATTGAATTATCTATAATTAAAGCATGACTGATCTCGCAATTTGTGTCAGTGCCGTCCCTTATCGAATGTCTATCAATTTAGTTTTTCAATCAGTTACTGATCCGAATGTTTTTTACCATGTGAGAAGAGACGTCGTAACAAACAATCTAAAAAAAATATGCTTCTGCCCCGATAATCCTCCGGTCCTGATTCTTAAATTCAATCAAAAGAAGACTGTCCGAGATATCAGATACGGGTTTAAGAATCTCGAAGCCTGCCAGAAAGAAGAAAAAGATCTTTTTTATAACAAATCCATTGCTGGATTTGCGGGTCAGATCTTCTGCTGGTGTATTCTTCCTGTATTACTGGCAGTGGTTTTTATTTTGATTCTGAACTGTTTCTATAACTGGTGGTGGGGTTGGGGTGAATGGTTCCATCCTTACTTGCCTAAGTAGACGGATAATTTAGGAAACATCGAAAAAGCCTACTCCAAATGCTTACTTTAAGTCAATGTAAGCGTTTTTATGATAAATTGAATTTACACCACTAAGCAAAGTTATCGATAATAAGACAAATTAATTTTCTCTTTACGAACTAAGTCCAAGGAGCACAAATGAAAAAAGCAGAAAAGATTGTCGGAGAAGGTATTACATTTGACGATGTTCTTTTGCTTCCCCGTTATTCGGAAGTCACTCCCGATATGGTTTCCTTGAAAACGAAACTTACTAAACACATTACCCTTAATATTCCTCTGATGTCAGCAGCTATGGATACCGTTACTGAATCGGAAATGGCCATTGCCTTAGCCAGAGAAGGCGGTATTGGCATCATCCATAAGAATATGAGCATTGAAAGACAGGCTGAGGAAGTCGATAAAGTCAAAAGAAGCGAAAACGGAGTCATCTCTGATCCAATCACTTTGACCGCCGATAAAACCTTAGCTGATGCTTTATCGTTGATGGGCAAGTATCATATCTCCGGCATTCCGATAGTTGACAAAGAAAACAAACTCATTGGCATCATCACCAACCGTGACCTGAAGTTTGAAACCGATATGTCTCGTTTGATCTCCGAAGTCATGACCAAAGACAATTTAGTGGTTGGCAAAGTCGGAACTTCCTTAGCGGAAGCTAAGAAGATCTTAGGACAGGCCAAGAAAGAAAAACTTCCTTTAGTCGACAAGGATTTCCATTTAAAGGGATTGATTACCATCAAGGATATCGAAAAGATTCAGAAGTATCCTAATTCCGCCAAAGACAAATTAGGAAGACTGCTCTGCGGTGCCGGTGTTGGAATAACCGGTGATATGCTCAAGCGTGCCAAGGCTCTGATTGACGTTGGCACCGATGTCTTAGTCTTGGATTCCGCCCACGGTGATTCCAAGAATGTCATTCAGGCTCTGAAGACTTTGAAGAAAGCCTTCCCGCATGTTGACATCATTGCCGGCAATGTGGCTACCTATGAAGGCGCTAGAGACTTGATGGCTGCCGGAGCCGATTGTGTCAAGGTCGGTATGGGACCTGGCTCTATCTGCACGACCAGAATCATCTCCGGCATGGGTGTGCCTCAGATTACGGCTATCATGGAAGCTTACAAAGCTTCCCTTGAATACCATTGCCCCATCATCGCTGATGGCGGCATACAGTATTCCGGTGATATCACCAAGGCCTTAGCCGCTGGTGCTGATACCGTGATGATGGGAGCCATCTTCGGCGGTTGCGAAGAAGCCCCTGGTGAGACGGAACTTTATATGGGAAGAAAATACAAGGTCTACCGTGGAATGGGTTCTTTAGCCGCCATGGAACAAGCTCATGGAAGCTCAGACCGGTACTTCCAGTCCGGGCATAAGAAACTGGTTCCGGAAGGTGTCGAAGGACGTGTTCCTTTCAGAGGTTCGGCTTCCGATGTTATCTTTGAGCTACTTGGAGGCTTACGTTCTGGCATGGGCTATGTCGGAGTAAAGACTATCTCGGAGTTACAGAAGAAGGGTCAGTTCATTAAGATCACTTCCGCTTCCTTAAAAGAAAGTCATCCACACGATATCGATATCACCAAGGAAAGCCCCAACTACACGATTCAGAAGTAAAATAAAAATCCCGTCAGTACATAGCGGTACTAACGGGATTTTTTTAGTTTCTACTTGGATTCCGGTTTAGCGGCAGCGGTAGTTGCATCGATGGTTTTGGTATCCTGACTGTAGGCTTTCAGCATCAATTCATTCAGTCTATTGACAAAGTCTTTCTTGTCTTCGACCTCATAGCCTTCAAGCATCATGGCTTCATCATAAAGGACCTGACCTACTGCTGATATTTCTTTATCATCCGTCAATTTACTTAAGGTCTTGAAAAGCGGATGGTCCGGATTGATGGCTAAAACCTTAATGGAACTAGCTTTCTGAGAGCTGTCTTTCTTAACCTGTTCTTCCTCGTTAATGACATGCTCCATATTAAGGGAGAGACCTTCCTTAGTATTGATGCTGACTGGTGAATCGACTAAGCGGGTGGAGAAGGAGACTTCATCGACCTTTCCTTTTAAGGAATCTTTGACATCATCTAAGAATCTCTTGTAACCGGAATTAAGCAAGTCGAGTTTATTCTTTTCGTCCTTAGTTAAGTCATCCTTAGAATCACTGGAGATGTTCTTGAACTCACTCTTGTCATAGTCTCTGATCATCATGACGGTGAATTCATCAATGTTGTCGGCGAATAAGAGGACATCCGTGCCATCTTTCTTGAACTTCTCCATCTCCGGAAGCATCTTGATGGATTCAACGGTCTTTCCGGAAGCATAGTAGATATATTTCTGATCCGGTTTCATCTTAGCCTTATAGTCCTTGAAGCTGATAGGTGTATCACTGTTGAGGCTCTTGAAGACTAAGAGATCCTGAAGATCGTCTTTCTTCATTCCATAGCTGGAATAGATACCGAACTTTAAGAAATCACCGTAGATTTCAAAGAACTTGCGATATTTTTCCGGATCGGAAGTCATCAGGTCCTTCAGCTTGGCAATGACCTTGGTTTCGATGGAGGAAGCAATCTTTGTCAATAAGGGAGACTTCTGAAGCATTTCACGGGAGATGTTTAAGGAGAAGTCATCACTGTCGACTAAACCACGGAGGAACTTGAAATAGTCAGGAACTAATTCCGGGCATCTTTCTTTGATGAAAATGCCCTTAGCAAACAAAGCTAAGCCCTTTTCATAGTTTTCACTGTAAAGGTTATAGGGAGCATGAGAAGGAATGAAAATCAAAGCATCGTAGGAAATGACGCCTTCCGCTTTGATGTTCATTGAAAGCAAAGGCTCTTCATAATCATCAAAGCGGTTCTTGTAGAAATCATTCAAGTCCTTGTCAGTGACTTCGGATTTGGCTTTCTTCCATAACGGAACCATGGAATTAAGAGTCTTCATCGAGGTGACATCAGTGGTCTTGCCTTCAATCGGCTTACCATCTTTATCCAAGACCGGTTTGGATTCTGTCACCAACATCTTGATAGGATAACGGATGAAATCGGAATAACGTTTGACTAATTCCTCAATCTTGCTGGTTTCAAGATAGTCGGAATACTTGATGTCATCAGTATCATCCTTGAAATAGACGCGGATTGAAGAACCGGAAGTGGCAAAATCCTTGGATAAATCACAGTCTTCGACCGTGTATTTATCAATACCATCGGAAGTAAAGAGATTGCCTTTGCCTTCTGAACCAACGGTCCTGACTTCGACTTTCTTAGCAACCATGAAGGCACTATAGAAGCCGACACCGAACTGTCCAATGATGTCGATGTCTTTCTTCTCTTTTAAGTCCTTGTACTTCTCAATGAATTCCTTGGAACCGGATTGAGCAATTGTTCCTAAATCCTTTTCCAACTGATCCTTGTTCATGCCGATTCCGTTATCTTTGACTTCCAGATAACGGTTTTTCTTATCGACAGTTAAAAGAATCTCATATTCTCTTTGTTCTAACTTGCCATTGGATTGGTAAGCCATGAATTTATACTTATCAATAGCATCTGAGGCATTGGAAATCAATTCCCGAAGGAACACGTCTTTGTTTGAATAAATGGAATTGATCATCAAATTCAACAGCTCTTTCGACTCCGTCTGAAACTCTTTTTCTTCTTTCATGATTATCTCCTCAATTTTTGACAACAACATTATTATAGTTAATTAATTAGCACTTTAAAGTAGAAAGTGCTAAAAAGATAAAAATGTTTATTAATTCGCCTTCAAAAGTGGCTAAAGACTCGAAATTATAGACAAAATCAGAAAAGAATGTTTATTATTTTTTCACAAAAAAAAGGATACCGGTTGATCGGTATCCTTTGATTACTGGTTACTTAACAGCTTCCTTGACGTTCAAGGCTTTGATGCCGTCCCTGATTTCTTCCAATAAGACAATATTCTCAGCCTTAGGAGCGGGAGCATTCTTCTTGGCAGCTTCTTCAGCTTCCTTCTGAGCAATTTCCGGATGATCCTTCAATAACTGATCATGTTCACGTTTAGCTAATTCAGCTTGGAAAGCGACACGGTTAGCCTTCACGGAGGAGACAGTCTTAACAATGGCAAACAATGATAAGGCAATGATCAAAAAGGCGATGATGGCATTCAGCAACGAACCCCAATCGATGATAGCGGAGTTGTTGTAGAAATAATTGGTTCCATGCAACGTGTAGAGGGACTTAAGCTGAGTCTGCCACTGAACGAAAGCGGCATCATCGGCTGTGATAGTCACATTTGCACTTGATTTAGCATAAGCGATTGTCATATTAGTTATATCGCTGGAAGCAAAGGTCTGACCAATGCCGGTAATACCAGCCTGAGCTGAATTGGCAGCCGGTAAAACAGTCACTAAGCCTTTTAAGCCACCAGGGACACCCCAAGTGCAGACACTTAAGAGAATATTAGTGAAGGCAGTGACAATGGCGGAGAAGGCTGAACCCATGATGACACCGACGGCCATGTCGAGGACATTGCCCTTAGCAATAAACTTCTTGAATTCAGCACCTAAGTTCTTTAACTCCTCACCTTTATTACTTAACTTAGCTTCTTTTTTAAGGCTTTTCTTTTCTTCTTTATCCATAAATTAAAAATCTCCTAGGACAAAGTTTAGTCCAAAGGAGATTCTTTTTCAATCGATTTAGGACAAAAAGGCCGAAAAGTTACTTAATTCCGAAAGTCTCTTTGACAGTTGACAAGAATTCATCTTCCGGAAGAGCACCTAAGATAATGGCTTCTTCTTCGCCGTTATGTGAGAATTTGATTCTCTTGCCATCCTTATAGGCGACTAAGGTCGGAATGGAAGATACGTCATAGTTGGCGGCAATTTCCGAAAAACGGTCGGTGTCGACCTTTAAGAAGGTCACATCCTTCAACTGGTCTTCCAAGTCTTCCATGACTCGTCCCATCATTCGGCACGGCCCGCACCAAGTGGCAAAGAAATCAACGACGACGTTCCCCTGCTTGATGGTTTCATCGAAATCCAACGAATTGTCCAAATGTTTAATCATGTTTATCTGCTCCTCTTTCTAGCAATATCTTATGTTAGCGACCAATTGATTGCAAACATAATGCTTAGAGGTAGAGACTTAGGACTCCGAAACTCAGAGACAGCAATCCTAAAATAATCAGATGCAGAGGATAATAGGCATAGAAAGAATACTGAACAATCTTATTCTCATAGCCTTTCTTTCCGTTATATATAAGAATAAAGACAAAAGCCAAGGTGGAATAAGTCCCGATAGGTACGAATTCATTAGGTATGAACGAGGAAGTGTAGTCTAAGCGGTAGATAAGATAGAACAGCAGTTCCACGAAGATCAGTCCGACAGCTTCGATGATTTTCTGATCCCGTAAGCCTTCACTGATTAAATAGGTGTCTTCATCCAAACCGGATGTCAGAGCCTTTCTCTTTAGATAGTAGTTGGATATTTCCTTGCAGAGGAAGAAAACCACAAACAGGACAATTGAGAAAGTCCCCCAATCGGTCTTAAATAAGGTCCCGTAATTGACATCAATCACATAATTGCTTAACACGGCATAGGCTATTGGAAGAATGGCGAAAAGGGAATACTTGTTTTTCTTTCTGAGAAGATAGACCGTCAGTACTCCTAAGAACAAATCGGTGAAGACATTGCCAATCAAGGGATTAGAGGCGATGGTGATGTTAGTGGCTAAGGAAACAATATAGCCAAACAAATCCATGATTAAGGATACAGCTAATAGTCTTAATAGGTAGTTCCTTATGTTATGGGTATGATAGACTCCTTCAACAGCTAAGAAAGCAAATATCGGAAAGGAAATCTTTCCGATGGCCCGTAAAACATAATAGGCAGTAGGTATGACGCCTCCGGAAGCATCGATGAAAAGAAGCGCGACATGGTCCAAAGTCATCAAAACCGTGCCGATGATCTTCAGCCAGAGACTGGATAGGCCAAAGGTTTTTCTTTCCGTGGTTACTTGGTTCATAAGTTGAATAGGTGAACGACTCCCATCCCGGAAGTGGAATTCATGGTGGCAAAAATCAGAATGAAGCTTAATAAGTTGTTCGATAAATGACAAAGCATGCTCGAAGTGATATGACCGCTTTTACAATAGACTAAAGCTAAGACAGAACCACTCAGGAAATAAACCGGGAAGTTTAGCAGTTCATTCATCAGTTCCTTCCAGACGGCAATGGTCTCAGTGGCATTGGTTCCATAATAGGAAGCATAAGACTGGTATTGCAATAAGGTACTAAAGGAAAAATGAATGGCAGCAAAAATCAGACTTCCTACCAAGATACCAAGCCAGGTGTTCTTCTCTTTGTGACCGATTGTATCAACTAAACCGACTCGGTAAGCTAATTCCTCCACAAAAGGAGCAAAGATGACGACGGGGAAGAAAGTCAAAGCCGGATAGGCAGTAGCCATGGTGTTAATAGTGACTTGGTTACTGTTAGAGCCATAAATGTCTTTAGCGAAAGTACTGTAGATCAAACCGAAAATTTCATCGATAGCAAAAATCAGGATGACTCCTAAAGCCGCATAAATGTAGGTTTTCTTATCCTTGAAGCCTTCTAAAAAGGTCTTCCAAGTCTTTCTTTTACTGAAAATAATCATTGAAGCATAGATTAAGAAAACAATTAAATAGCAAAGAAATTGAACTAGGGAGTTTGCAAAGACATCATTGTTGAAGGCCTCATTTGATTCATTTGCAATCATCGCATAAAGGTTAGAGACAATAGTGGCAATTATGCTAAGACCTAAGAAATCAACAAGAAAAAAGGTCAATTTTTCCCAAAAAGGAACAAAAGAATTGAAATCCCGATTAGGAAAAAAACTTCTTTTCAGTTCACCGCTGGAATTTTTGGCATTGTTTTGCCCGGGATCATATATTTCCATTTGAATAGCTCCATATTTTTAGCCTTTTAATTCTAACCCAAAAACTATCATTTTGGTACCCATCTTTGATATAATTAAGTTAACATTAAAGGAACGGACACCAGTATGTCACTTACGACGATTTTGAACATTGTTTTAGCGGCAGTCATTGTCATAGCCCTTTTAGGTGGTTTGGCAGGCTTCGTCAAAGGCATCTATAAAACTACTTTGAAGACAATTCTCAAAGCACTGTTGATTCTAATTTTTGTCTTTACGACACCCTCTATCAGCAAGGCCATCATGAACATCGACTTATCCAACTGGGACATGAAGTTTACCTTTCAAGGAAACGTCATCCAAGTTGAATCAGTTCAGCAGACCTTAGCCGAAATCCTCACATCGACTGGATATATATCACCGATGAACGGCTTATCCGTTTATGAAACAGCTTTTGCCATTGCTGATTCGCTTCTTTCATATGTGGTTTTCTTCCTGATACTGATTCTGATTCAGATCTTCATTTCCTTATTGACGGCTATCTTCTATAACGGAATCTTCCGCTGGTTTTTACCAGTTGAAACTAAAGATGAGAGAAAAGAACGGAAAAAGAAATCCAAGGAGACTCAGAAAGTCACTGACGGCTTACCGGCTAGTGCTAGTGAAGCCAAGGAAGGCAAAGGCAAGAAGAAATGGCCTTTGCTCCGTTTGCCTGGATTTGCTTTAGGAACCGTTCAGGAATTTGTTTTCGTCATCCTATTGATTTCACCCTTGACAGGCTTATGTAGAACCGCCATCAATAACAAGGATTCCGTTGTCCAGGTGGTATCTGCTTCCGGAAACAGCGATACGGCTACCAAAGTATCCGGCTACATGGATGAAGTATCTGCTAGTGCCATTTATCAATTGACTGGCATCGGTAATCTAGATACGAATTTAATGAACAAGGTATCATCCGTTGATGTCAACGGTCAGAGCGTCTCTCTGAATAACCTTATAGATTCGACTTTTGATGTTGCCCAACCTTTGATCAGCAATGGGGCCATCTCCTTTAATACCGGGGCGGGTGAGATTACTTTAAATCTGTCTTTGCTGTTAACCGATGAGATGGTATCGACTTTAATCGATAAATTAGTGGCTAATCCGGTAGTGATGGCCCTTATCCCTCCGTTGATTGATATCGGAACCAGTATGTTATCCGGAAACTCTGTCATCTTAAGTCAGCTGACGTTTGACAACATTGACTGGAGCAGTGATTTAACGGCTTTGAAGGGCATCTATTCCAATCTTTCCTCGACTGGATTAGTATCTTCCTTCTATAACGCTGATGGCAGCTTTAACAGCAATTTTGAAATCAATTTCTCTACTCTGAGTGATGACCAAATCAGCTATTTAGGGAAAGCCGCTTCTGGCCTTGGTCAAATGCAAGTAATTAAGCAGAATCTTCCTAATCTCGTCGCATCTTTAGGATCGGTACTGGCCAGTTCTGGCAATGATATTCTTTCTACTGACAGTTCAACTTATGAAAATATCAATTGGTCGAGCGATTTAGAGATCATCTTTACCTCAGTAGTCAAAGTCCTGAGGGCTTTAGGCATTGATTACACCTCTTCCTATAATTTCTCCACTATCGGCACCACCATCAGTGATGGCTTATCAACGGCTTCCACAAGAAGTGCCTTAAAAGAAGCCATTGTCGGATCCAATTCAACTAGTGGCAAGGTCAGTGGTTTATTGGATACCGAACTTGTAGGCACGATGACTGGTAAATTAGGTGATATTCTCTACAGCTCCTTGAAAAATCTTCCTTCTATATCCGCTTATGTCGAAGGCATAGATTTCCAGGACATCTTTGCTGATATGACTACTGATTCCTTAAAAACGGAATTCACCAAGCTTTTTAATATCACGGATTTGATTTTCACAAGTGAAGCTTATACAAGCGGAGCCTTGGATTTCACCAATCTGGGTGCCACCGATATCGGTGACAATAAGGTTGATGATCTAGTCGTTAGCGTCATTGAACAGGCTGAGGATTCTTCTTTACTTACAAATTTGATACCTTCAATTCTTAAATCCTTCCTTTTCAACGGAAACTTTGATTTTTCTAACTATCTCTATGGTTTGACTCCTTACGACTTTAACTACGACTCTACTTCCTTCCTTGATAACTTCAAGCAGATCCTTGTTTTGATGCCTAAGATCCAAAAGATGACCGATGCCATGAGCGACGGCAGCAAGACTACTTCCGAAAAGATTGCCGCCATTGATACTGATACCTTGCGCTCCCTGCTTAACATTCTGGCCAATTCCGATTTCTTTAATCCCGCTCAGACAACCGGTATTGTCTCGACTGAATACAAAAACGTCAATATGTATACCTTCTTAAGCCATTTGTTATCCTCCTCTTCCTTTACGAGCGTTGGCATCTCAATCCCTTCATTGGAGAAGATGCAGACGATTGAATGGGGTGATGGCTCCAGCGACGGCAAGGAAATCGATAAGCTTTGTTCCTTAGTGGATGAAGCCAAGAAGAATTCTAGTTTCTTCTCCTCGGATGTGAAGTCCTTATCCGATATTGAAGATACCGATTCTTTGGTAGCCTTAGCTAGAGAGGGTTTGTCCAGCTCCTTATTGCAGGATTCCGTCTTAAGCATCATCAATGATTCCTTAGACACTTACCTTAAGGATTTAGGAATCAACCTAAGTCTCAATGATATGCGTGTTTCATTATGGCTTAGCAAAGACAGCAATAATCTTGATGATCTTGACCGTTTAGGAGCCATCTTAAAGCTCTTAAAAGGCTCCGATTTGAACAATCTAGATATGGAAACCTTTGATACCGCCAAACTCAATTCCCTGTTGACTTATATCCAATCCTCACACTTCATCACTCTTCTGAATGCTAACGATCCTTTTGGCTATGCCTTATATTCAATCTTAGATAATCAGAACTTCTTTACCAATATGGGCATCAACCCGGTTTCTGTTCTCTTTGACTCCATTACCAATAGCTTTACCTGGTCCGAGACGGTTGATTTAAATGGCTACTCTATCACTGATACAGAAACCTCCACCACCACCTATTTCGCCTCTACCACTAAAGGTGCCATCAAAGATTTGTCCATTCTTCTTAAAGGCGTTCAGGAAAAAGGTTTTGCCGCTGTTAAAAACGGTGATTTGCCGAAACTTGATGTCTCAGTCTATGATTCTCAGTTAGTTAAGAACCTTTATTCAGTCATTATTGAGAACACCGTAGATTACATTGACTTAGGGACCCAGTTCAACGGCATTCTTCAGTCGTTGGATTTCTCCCTTATTCGTACCATGACAGCCGCTCAGGTCTATTCCGAAGTTGAAATGATCCGAATGCTATACAGCAAGAAGGCAGTCTTAGCCTCCATGTTCTCCGATTTCACCGCCCTTAGCTCCAAAGGCTACATGGATGACTTCTCCTTGATCATGGAAACTATTTCCAAATCGATTTTGATGACTACCGTCAAAACCGGCGAATCCTTATCTCCTTTAGGAAGAGTCTTTGCTACCTTCATCTCTGAAAGCCAAATCGGCAATATGATCACTTTCGAAGATAGTACTTCTACTGATACCAATGACAAGGTCGAGGGAATCTTAGCCAGTGTCACTGACTGGCCCAGTGAAGAAAATAAATTCATTAAAATCACTGAGGATGTTCAGGGCAAGGATTTCAAGAATATGACGATTAGTTCTCTGAGCAAAACTGAATTCAGCTCCCTTCTTTCTTCCATGAATGAATCCGTGGTTTTCCATCGGGCTCCGATTTACTTATTAAAGAAAACCCTCGGCACTTCCGATATGGCTAAGCTTCTAGTTGATCCGGATAATTCCACTATCGTACATAACTTTGATTTCACTGTCCATCTGGACGGCAATTCCACTACTGATGTAGCTTATTGGCAGAACGATATTGATCAGATTTTAGGACTGCTTTATAACACCGATGGCACCAAGACGACATTCTTCACTTTGCTGACTTCCGGTACCTTATCAGACTTGGAATTCTCTGATTCCTTAAGCCTTGACTTCATCTACTACATCGGTCAGATGAATCTCTTTAAGACTAGTCGCTCCTATTTGGTCTATAACATCATGAAGAAAACCACTGGCGACTATATGAGCGGATTGATCCACACCGCAGTCAATGCTGCTTATGGTGAAAATAGCAAAGTCTACCGTTTAGAAGAACTCTTCTTTGAAAACCCGAAGCTGGTCAATTCCGATGCCGCTAAGCAGAAGGCGTTGATGCTCAATGACTTAACCATGCTGAAGCAAGTCCTGTCGAATTTGCTTAAAAATATGTCCTCCTTCAGCAGTGCCACCAGTCTTGAAAGCTTAGGATTAGCAAGCGATTATTTTGAAAAGCTGAACGCTTATTGCTTTTCTTCCACTGACGGTATCTCCACTTCAATTGTTTATCG
>Ga0172378_10005066_pt1 | contig 12301 bp, 10 predicted proteins | sample GrowelOW332metaG_FD_119755 | JGI IMG/M metagenome (GOLD analysis project Ga0172378, IMG submission 119755) | Groundwater microbial communities from an aquifer near a municipal landfill in Southern Ontario, Canada - Pumphouse #3_1 metaG | ecosystem: Environmental > Aquatic > Deep subsurface >...
CAAAGGAATAATACAGTCCTAAAGGCTGTATTCATCGATTTATTAGTTTGAACCGCCACTTACGGATCCGTATGAGTGGTGGTGTGAGAGGTTGGCGCCGTGAGGCGCCTGCCTACTCGATTTATGTTTGATGAGAATTTAGTGCAGGTAAAATCTTCCTTGTTGTGTACTCATGAGATTGCTTATTCTTTTGTCCTTCTCAAGTAGATTGGTTCATTATTCTGTATGTTCAAAGTCAACATTTTGTAGGTAAAAAAGAATTTAAGAAAAATGGTATTGAGAAATTCCTTGTTTTTGGGAAAAAGAGCGTAGGATGAAAGTATGAATAATTAAGAAATAATTTGACAAGAATAAAAAATACTCACATAATATTTTTTATTGTTGGTAACGAAGAAGTTTGAGATTTGTATTCTTTTTCTCGTTTTCTTACAAAGAACGAATTAATTGAAAAAAATAATGCAGATAAAGGTGGATTGAAAGAGGGTACATAGAGAAAAGAGCACTGTGAAAATTGCATAGTTAAATAAAAGGAAGGTGTTGAAAGTAAAAATGAACAAGCAAGATTATCTGAAACTGATTAATGAGACAATTCAAAAAGGACCATATACAGACAGTTGGGAGTCCCTTTGTGAACATACAACTCCTGTTTGGTATCAAAAAGCAAAATTTGGTATCTTTATTCATTGGGGGATATACAGTGTGCCAGCTTTCGGAAATGAATGGTATCCACGATATGTATATCGTAAAGGTTCAAAAGAGAACCTTTATCATATTAAAAAATATGGTCCATTAGATAAATTTGGATATAAAGATTTTATACCCATGTTCAAAGCAGAAAAATTTGATCCTGATGAGTGGGCCAAATTATTTAAAGATGCTGGCGCTAAATTTGTGATGCCAGTTGCAGAACATCACGATGGTTTCCAAATGTACGATAGTGCTTTGAGTGACTGGAATTGTGTAAAAATGGGACCTCACAAAGATATCCTTGGCGAAATAAAAAAATCTATTGAAAAAGAAAACCTCCAACTCTGTGTATCAAATCATCGAGCAGAACATTGGTGGTTTTATAATTTTGGCAGAGAAATAGATTGTGATGTAAATGATGAAAAGTTTGATTCTTTTTACGGTCCCGCTCATGGTGTCACGCATAATCCTGGAACGCTCTATGATAACCAACCCGATGAAGCATTTCTTGAAGATTGGCTTGTTCGCTGTTGTGAGCTTGTTGATAACTATAAACCTAAAAGCATATATTTTGACTGGTGGATTCAGGTTTCAGCCTTTAAGCCTTACCTTAAAAAATTTGCAGCATACTATTATAACAGAGCAAAAGAATGGGGCGTAGAAGTAACCATTGATGCTAAATTTGATGCATTTGTTCATGGTAGTTGTACCAAAGATGTTGAACGTGGACAGATGGCAAGTATTCAGCCAGACCTCTGGCAGGCTGATACCTCAGTTGCAAAAAATTCTTGGGGGTATACGATTGGCAATGATTACAAAAGTTCTGCAAGTATCATCTGTGATTTGATCGATGTGGTAAGTAAAAATGGGGTATTCCTACTCAATATTGGTCCTAAACCTGATGGAACCATTCCTACTGAAGATAAAAAAATTCTTACAGAAATCGGAAATTGGTTGCGGATTAATGGAGAAGCCATCTATAATACGAGATATTGGAAAGTCTTTGGTGAAGGCCCTACTAAAATACCTGAGGGAATGATGACCGATACACAAAGAGCGCAATATACAACAGAAGATGTAAGATTCACCAGTCGAGCGAATTATATCTATGCTTTTATCATGAAATGGAAGGAAAGTGGCAATCTGAAAATTAAGTCATTGAGAAATAATGCACCATATTTTAAGAGTTGTGTTCGTGATGTTGAAATACTTGGCGATGAAGTTCATCCACGTTTTGATCAGAGAGATGGGGCTCTTGAAATATATAGCGACCATCCATACGTAGATGATAAGCCTGTCGTTCTTAAAATAACCATTGATTAATGAATAGAGGATAGTTCAATAATCTACAATAAACAAAAGAATAAAAAAAATACGAAAGGAGTATGTAGGATAATGAATAAGAGACCAAACATTGTATTGGTAATCACCGATGATCAAGGATATGGAGATTTAGGGTGTTCTGGTAATACCGCTATCAACACACCTCATATTGATAAATTCAGTAAAGAAAGTGTGAATTTTAAAGATTTCCATGTTGCACCTCTCTGTGCCCCAACTCGGGGGGAATTAATGAGTGGTTGTTGTGCCCTCCGTAATGGCGTTTGGGCAACGTGTTGGGGGCGTTCTATTTTATCGACCGAACATGAAACAATTGCTGAAGCTTTCCGTGACTCTGGGTATGAAACAGGAATGTTCGGTAAATGGCATTTGGGAGATAATTATCCTTATAGGCCTCAAGACAGAGGTTTTAATAGAGTTGTTGCCCATAAGGGAGGTGGTGTTGGACAAACTCCAGACTTCTGGGGCAATAACTATTTTGATGATACCTACTTTAAGAACGGAGAACCTACTCACTATGATGGCTACTGCACCGATGTTTGGTTTGATTGTGCTGAGAAGTTTATTGCTGACAATAAGGATCGACCATTCTTTGCTTATATAGCCACTAATGCACCTCATACACCATATCTTGTTGATGAAAAATATGCCAAGAAATATAGGAATAATAATCAGATTGTGAATCCTGGATTCTATGGCATTATTGAAAATATCGATGAGAATTTTGGAAAATTGAGGGAAAAACTCGAGGAATTGAAGATTGCTGATAATACAATCCTTATTTTTATGACCGATAACGGCAGTAGTGGTTGTGGTACCTTTGATGAAGATGAACACCTTGTGAGAGGGTACAATGCAAAAATGAGAGGTCAAAAGGCATCCTTCTATGAAGGTGGACACAGAGTTCCTTTTATTGTGAGATGGAAAGATGGCAATCTTGATTCATATCAAAATATTACCGATGCCTGTTATGGTGTTGATATTTTCCCAACGCTCGCTGATATTTGCGGTGTGCAATACGATTGTTCAATAGATGGTAAAAGTTTTGCACAGACACTCCTTTCTCATGAACCACGGGAAAAAGGAAGAATTCAGGTCATTCAGTATGAACAACATACCGACCTTCCTTATAAATATAATGTGACACTGAGCAAGGATAATTTCCGTTTGGTCAAGGGAAAAGAACTCTATGATATAGAAGCAGATCCTTCCCAACTCAATGATATTGCGCAGAAGAACCCTGAGCTTGTTGCTGAGATGTTGGATTATTATGACAAGTGGTGGAATGAAAATATTGAAAGTGCTAAAAAATATAATCCAATCTTTATCGGCGATAAAAATGGTGAAAAAGTAACACGTCTTGATGCTATGGATGTATTAGGGGATGTTGCCTGGAACCAAGCTCAAGTGTATAAAGCGGTGAGAAGTGCCGGTAAGTGGTGTGTTTCTGTGAAAGAAAGTGGTACCTATAAATTTACCCTGAAAAGATGGCCTATAGAAGAAAAAGAAGTGAGAGGCTGTTTCTTAGCACCATATACGCCTCTTCAAAAACAACTGACGCTTGCTCCAATCAAAGATGCAGTTGTTAAAATTGATACGGTAACTTTGTCTGCTCTTTGGAATAAAGAAACGGAGTCTGCTGAAATGGAAATCAAGTTGAAAGAAGGTGAGAATGAAATTCTTGAAGCTGGATTCAACTTGGAGGATGGTGAATACTTTGGCGCCTATTATGTGTATATAGAAAAGATCTCATAAGTGACGTATGAAAGAAATACCTCTGCAGCTGCCTTTACTAGCTGTAGGAGATTGTATCAAGGCTATAAATACCGAAAATAATAAGTATTTATAGCCTTTTTATTGAGGGAGCGCTCTAATAATAGTTCAAGTTTATGGGTAAAAGAGGAATACAGTCATTAAGATTGTATTCCTCGGTTTGTCATTAGTTTGAACTGTCGCACTGATAGAATTGTATTGAAGAAGAACGTGTTGTGCTTTGGAACGCTTGATTACTAAATTGCGTTTGAGTGATGAGCCATGTAGTAATCGAAACACTGTATTTCTTATAGATATACGTTCCTTTTATGCAGGAATCCTTATTCTTTGGTGCATCAGTATTCCTATAAATTTTCTTTAAAGAACGTAAAGATTTCATCATCTACGCCGTTCATATTTTCATGATCAAAGTCATAAAAAATATTCATTTTTCTCTCACACTTCATATTGTTGTATACAGCAAAGGTACTTGATGGGGGACAGGTATGATCTTGAAGACCCGTTGAAAAAAAGGTTTTAGCCTGAATCCACTTTGCCATATTTTTAATATCGATATAGCCAAGTGCCTGAAAGAATTCATCTTCTCTGAGATGGTGTGGGTCATAATGCCTAAAGTATAAATAAATCTCTTGATATGCTTTATGGATATTAATTTCCCACACTCTTTTATAATCACTGAGAAACGGGTGAATTGGTGCCAAACATTTTATAGTTGGACAGAGTGCTGCACATGCTACGGCAAGACCGCCGCCTTGACTATTACCCGTTGTTCCTATTCTTGTCTTATCGATGAAATCAAAAGAGGTAACACATCGATGTAATTGAACCGTATCTAAAAAGACATTTCTAAAATATATATGAGATTTATCGCCATTCATTGCATCAACAATTCCTCTTGTCAGATGTCCATCAATGGTATTCCCGTTGCCGTCAAAAACATCCTGAGAGAAGCCACCTTGTCCTCTACAATCAAGAGCAAATACACTATATCCTTCAGAAACATAGGGAAGCATTGCTGAAAAATCTTTTGAAGTTCCTCGATATCCATGAAACATGAGAAGGGCTGGTGTTTTTTCTTTTGTTGTGGGAATCATCACTCGACAATGTATCCGAGTATTTTTGATTGATATAAAATATAAATCATAGGCCTTTCCTATTTTTGATTGAAAAGGAGCAGGGACCATGTTGATGTGAGGGTCAATGGCATTTAAACAAGCTAAAGAATCTTTCTAAAAATCATTAAAGTCTTTTGGACAAGGATTTATTCCTTTATATGTTTTTAGTTCTTCTGTATTAAAATCAAATGTAATATTCATTTAAATTCTGTTTCTTCCTTATGTTTTTTTTAAAATTACGTACTTATTATTTAAATACGATATGTAATTTGTCAAGTATTACTTTATCTCATTTATTGGGATTTTTGCGTTATAAGATTAAGGAGAGAATAGTTTTGTGTATGGTATGTATGGATTATTATTTTAGAAATAAAAAAGTTTATTTTTTTAAGTTTCCATAGTAGAAATGGTAAATCCTTTCTCTTTAGAATTTTCACTTTTTGAAGATAATTTTATTACCTATCTTCCCATCAATGAATTTGATGGGTGTATGATTGTTCAACAGGATGATAAACAAGGAGTGAAAGACATTGTATTACAATTGATGACTAAATCCGATATATCCCAAAACTACATAACTGCAATGAGTGATAAAGTTATAGGAAATACCCAAATTCATTTTGCATATAAACAAGCTCAGAATATTGTAGATTTCTCAAGTGCTTTTCCTGGAATGCTTATTTTAACCTCTGAGTTAATATCAGAAAAATATAGTAAGTATTATTTTTATCCTCTCTCAATAGAAGGTAAATTGATTAATTATGTCATTGTTGGAAATGAGAAGGCGAAAGAAATGCTTTCGCATCTTGTAGATGAAAATTTATATCAGAGAAATCTTTCTATGAAAACAAAGACGAATTATACCTTAGCCCTTATGAGTACCCTACAAAGGGTATTTCAAGAATTAAAAAAGACTCCTGAAGAATTATTAGGTGAAAAGATTTTATGGAATGTATTGTATGAAAATGCTTATAATCTTCAAACATTAACAAAAATACAGGAGCTGTTTGATACCATTATTGATAAAATTCATGAAACTCAATTTTTTTCTGATACTGTTCTGCTAAAAAGTATGAAAGATTTTATTTATAATAATTATCAACGAGATATCAGTCTTCAAGATTTATCAGGTCAACTAAATATATCTCCAAAATATTGTAGTCTTCTCTTTTCCAGATTGAGCAATGATACATTTAAAAATTTTCTCAATATTTATCGTATAGAAAAAGCAAAAGAGGAATTAGCAAACAATCCTACGATTAAAATAAAAGTTTTAAGTGATATGGTCGGTTTTAATAGTTCAACAAGTTTTATTCGAGTGTTCAAAAAATATTGTGGTATATCTCCAAAGTTATATGGGAGTCAAATGACTAAAAAATAATAGTCTGTACTCACCTAAAATGTAATTTTACTATAATCAAGCTTGTCTGTGTTTAATAAAGCAATTTTATACTATTTTAGAGCTATAATATATCTATTATTGGGAAAAAACCTTTTATACAATAAAAGGACAATAGAATGGAGAAATATATGGTAAAATTTCATAATAGAACCAATGTTTCATAGCAAAAAGACATCGTCAAACTTGGGGTAAATATTTCTTTTCCAGAAGATAACAAGTCTGGTACAATGTCTTTTTCTCTATCCTAATGTATCAAAAGATACTTTGATTCATGGTAAAATGAATCTAAACAAATGTTGTATATCTTGTAGTAAATGTACTCAAATCATGAGCAATCATGGAACAACTGGTTGGAGAATACGAGAGCGTAAAATATACACTTCTCCTATAAAACAATGCAGTAAGGAACGACAAGAAAGGGAGTCTAAATAGTATGGAAGTAAGACAGAACGGTTGCGCTATAATTACGGGAAGCAGTAGAGGCATTGGTCTTGAAATCGCAAAACAACTTGCAAGGGATGGATATCCTGTGGTTATTACGAGTAGAGGAAGTGAAGAAAAATATCGTGAAAATTTGCAATATTTTATTGATAACCAATTTCCTTATCTCTATGTTCAAGGCGATGTTTCTCTCTCCGAAGATAGAGAGCGATTAGTAGCTGAATCTGTAGCTCGATTCGGAACTATTTGTATCTTGGTCAATAATGCCGGCGTTGCTCCACTTGAAAGAGTTGATTTACTTACCATGAGTGAAGCTTCTTTTGATCGTGTTATGAATATTAATTTGAAAGGACCCATGTTTTTGACACAACTTGTGGCAAAATCAATGATTGCTCATAAGAAGAAGGAAGAGAAAGCAACAATTATTAATGTTACCTCTTGTTCAAGTGAAAGAATTTCGACGAACAGAGGAGAATATTGCATGTCAAAAGCTGCTGAAACAATGATGAGTAAATTGTATGCAGTAGCTTTAGCAAAAGATAATATTTTAGTGCATGAAGTAAGGCCAGGTGTTATTAAAACCGATATGACCAGTTCTGTAAAAGAAAAATATGACAAATTAATTACTGAAGGGTATTTCCCTCTTGAAAGATGGGGGTTAGCAGGCGATGTAGCAAATGCTGTATCACTTTTATGTAGTGACAAAATGAGTTTCAGTACGGGAAATTATATTGATGTTGATGGTGGATTACACCTTCCAAGGTTATAGAGATGAAAAGATTATACTTTAATACGCTTGTTGTTGGATCTGGTTGTGCAGGATTAAATGCAATGGATACGCTTAGCGATACAAATATCACAGATATTGCACTGATTACCGAAGGTTTGTATCAAGGAACGAGTAGAAATACAGGTTCTGACAAACAGACCTATTATAAACTGTCACTTGCCGGAGGTTTGAAAGATAGCGTTGCTGATATGGCCCAAACACTTTCAGCATCTGGTGAAGTGGATAAAGAAGTTTGTTATACTGAAGCGGCAAATAGTGTTGAATGTTTTTTGAAACTTGCTCATTTAGGAGTGAAATTTCCAACCAATGCTTACGGGGAATATGTAGGATATCAAACAGATCATGATGAAAGTAAAAGAGCTACTAGTGCTGGCCCTCTTACCAGTAAACAAATGTGGGAAGTGTTGTATCACTCTGTTGCTTCGAAAAACTTGACAATAATTGATGGTTATACCGTTATTAAAATTATTATGAATCAAGGGAAGGCTCAAGGAATTTTAGCTCTGAAAGGAGATGAAGTTCTCTATGTAGGTTGCCAAAATCTTATTCTAGCTACAGGTGGACCAAGTGGTATTTATCGGGATAGTGTCTATCCAGAAAGTCAAAGAGGTATGAGTGCGCTCTCTCTTATTGCTGGTACAAAAGCGGTAAATCTTCACCATTTTCAGTATGGTATAGCATCAACTTCTTTTCGCTGGAATCTTTCTGGCACGTATCAACAAGCAATACCACGGTATGTATCTATTGATGAAGAAGGGGTAGAGCGAGAATTTTTAACTGAAACCCATCTTCCTCTTGATCAGATCTATTCATTTGTATTTTTAAAAGGGTATCAATGGCCTTTTGATAGTAAGAAAATATCAGGGTCATCTCTCATTGATTTGTTTGTGCATCAAGAAAAGTTGAAGAAACGAAGAGTGTATCTTGATTATCGTACAAATCCACAGGGATTTTCTTTGCATGCGTTATCAGAAGAAGCTTTGCATTATTTAGAAAAGTCAAATGGACTTTTGGATACTCCTATTCAACGACTCGAATCAATGAATCCATTAGCGGTGAAATTATACAAAGATCATGGTATTGATTTACATACAGATCTTTTGGAAATTTCAGTTTGTGCTCAAAACCATAATGGTGGCATCAAAGTTGATTGTCATTGGCAAAGTGATATTGAAAATGTATTTGTTATTGGTGAGGCTGCAGGAACCTTTGCTGCCTATAGACCTGGTGGCACGGCATTGAACTCAACCCAGGTGAGTAGTCTGAGAGCTGCAACAGAGATACAAAGGAGAGCCCTAACAACTCCTCCTTCTGCTTCTCTAAAATATACGAAACGGTTGTTTAGTAATGATGAGCTTCTTGCTGAAGTTGAGAAAATCGATACAATTAAGCAAAGAAAGGCGAAAAAGAGTGCTCTATCACTGATGAAAAAATATCAATCTGATATGAGTGATTATGCTTCTTTCATGAGAGATTATGATAGAATTCATGCTATGAAGCAGGAACTTGATGCGCTTCTTCCCTCTTTTTTCGATGAGTATGGTGTGAGTGAAACAGAATTAATCGTTGATGCTTTTACCTCTTATGATGCTTTAGTTGAAATGAGAGCAGTCTTAAGTGCTATGGAATTTGCTGCAGATAATATTGGTTCATATGGTGGAGCTGTAACAAAAAAGAGTGGAGAAATTCTACCATTTTTGGGGATGACTCTTGATAAAAGAATTGTAACAACAAAAGATACATCTTCCTTTGAAACAATTAAACCGTTTATAAAAAAAGAGGATTGGTTTGAGACTGTTTGGAAAGAATATCGTAAAAATAATGGAGAAAGGTAAGGGTTTTTGAGAAACATTACCAAAGGGGGGTAAAATGCAATATATGTTATTTGGCAATGATATGGAAACACTTGAAGCGTGTTATGATACAGAATTTTTGAAAAATGGAATATTCAAAACGTATGATGATATTCTTAAAGAGGGTGCTGTGTATGGTACAATTGAGTATGCTTTTGGGACATGGGGGGTTCCTCTCTTGAGTGAGGCCCAAATTCACACCTATTTTCCTTCTCTTAAAGCACTCTTTTATGCTGCAGGAAGTGTTCAATATTTTGCGCGTCCATTTTTTCACTGTGGAGTGAGAATTTTCAGTGCTTTTAGTGCAAATGCCATTCCTGTTGCCGAATTTGCAACATCACAGATTTTACTTGCAAATAAAGGTTTCTTTACCATTGAACATATGGAAAAAAGACTCGGTTATACGAGAACAAGAGAAATTGCCGATCATTATCCTGGTAATTTTAGGACAAAGGTTGGATTACTTGGAGCTGGATCCATTGGAAGATTGATGATCAAATTATTACATAATTATGATCTTGATCTTCTTGTTTTTGATCCCTTTATGAGTGAAGAAAAGGCCCATTCATTGGGTGTGACGAAGGCTGATTTACCTACTATTTTCTCGAGCTGTCAAACTATTTCAAATCATCTAGCAAAGAATGAACAGACCATAGGCTTGCTCACCTATGAGCATTTTTCTTTGATGCAAGATTATTCTACTTTTATTAATACTGCTCGTGGTGCAATTGTTAATGAAGAAGATTTGAAGAGAGCCATGAGGGAAAATAATACACGCTTTTGTCTTTTAGATGTTCTAGACCCTGAAGAAAAAAGAGATATTGATGATGATATTTTTACTATTGAAAATATTATTGTCACTCCTCACCGAGCAGGTGCGCATACCCTTGAGCGAAAGCGATTGGGTGCCTATATGGAAAAAGATTTTAGTAATGTATTACATCAAAGAAAAACAAAATATGAAGTGTTTGTAGAAGATTTAGCGACAATGGCATAGGAGGTATGCGATGATTGGTCTTACTTCGATTACTTTTAGAAATAAAAATATTGATGAGATAATAGCTTTTGCACAAGAGTCTCGCGTTGATGGGATTGAATGGGGTAGTGATGTACATGTTCTTCCTGGTGATATCAAGACGGCGATAACTGTAGCGCAAAAGTGCAAAGAAAATGGAATTAAAATCTTTTCGTACGGAAGTTATTTTAAACTGGGAATGGATATGGATTTTATGCCATATCTTGATTCGGCCGTAGCGCTAAAAACTCAGCGGATAAGAATTTGGGCTGGAACAAAAGGAAGCGGTGAAATCAGTCAATCAGAGCGAAATCTTTTGAAGGAAGAATGTCGTTCAATTGCTCAAGAGGCACAGAAGAAAAATATTGAAATTTGTTTTGAATATCATCGGCACACCCTTACTGATACGAAAGAAAGTGCTTATCAATTAATGAAAGACGTTGACATGCCTAATGTATTTCTTTATTGGCAACCTAATCCTGATGTGAGTGAAGAAGAAAAATATGCAGAAATTCACCTTCTTTTACCTTACATAAAAACGGTGCATTTCTTTCAATGGACTGGAGCGAATGTGAGACATCTGATGAGCGAGGGAAAAGAGCAATGGAAGGCATATATCGAACTTTTACCTGCTCAAGATATGCCCTACTTGCTTGAATTTACGAAAGATGATGATGAAAATAATGCGCTGTCCGATATTGAATGTATGCGAGAACTCTTGAAAAAATAGGGAAGGGCTAAGGAATGTGGACTTTATCTTCATTCTTTCTTATCCTTTTGTACAACCAGTAAAAACAATATGTAAAGCGTCTGTGCAGGTGTATAAAGGATCCGTTCATTAGTGATAGATTCTGAAAAAATTATGGTTCGAGTGTCATGTAGCATGAAAAAACAGTCAATGAGTTTTTTTATATTTCATTGTGACTGATTTTGAATTAAACTGTTTATAAAATAATAATTATAATTATAGTAACAAATTAATAGAAACTGTAACCCTCTAGTTACAGTTTTTTTATGAATTGTTTGAATGAGTTTGAATGATTTTGGATTAATTTGAAAGATTTTGCTTTACAGATTTAATTTTCCGGTGTAGACTTTTTTGAAGTGAAAGAAGAGTGAGGTTCTCCATGTTAACAGAAGAAAGATTAAGTCGAATATCCAAAATTTTAGAGGAAAAGCATAGTGTTACCGTGACACAATTGATGGAAATTCTCTCAACCTCAGAGTCTACTATTCGTCGAGACCTGAATGTTTTAGATAAACAAGGAAAGCTCATTCGTGTTTTTGGTGGAGCAGTTTCGAAAGGAATTACTTTTCAGGCAAAAGACGACTCAGTTGGAATAAGAAAGAATCAAAATAAAAATGAAAAATTAAAAATTGCAAAATATGCTGCGTCGTTAATCAAGGCCAATGATTTTGTGTATCTTGATGCAGGAACGACAACCGAATTGATTATTGATTTTATTACTGAAAAATCTGCTGTATTTGTTACAAATGGTTTTTCTTTGGCTAAAAAACTTTCACGTTTAGGTTTTCTTACCTACATGATAGGTGGGGAAGTGAAATATCCAACGGAAGCAATAGTTGGTGCAGAAGCAATTGAAAGTCTCAGTAAATATAATTTTACGATTGGCTTTTGGGGAACCAATGGGGTGGATATTGAACAAGGCTTTAGTACCCCTGATGTGAAAGAAGCTTTGATAAAAAAAGCATCAATGAAACGAACTGCACATAAATATATTGTTTGTGATTCAACTAAATTTTCAGAATTATCTTGTGTGGTTTTTTCTTCGTTTGATAATGCGACGGTGATTACCACAAAACTAGACAATACAACGTATAAAGATTGTAAAAATATCGTGGAGGTATAGTGTTATAGACTCG
>Ga0172378_10005067_pt1 | contig 12300 bp, 8 predicted proteins | sample GrowelOW332metaG_FD_119755 | JGI IMG/M metagenome (GOLD analysis project Ga0172378, IMG submission 119755) | Groundwater microbial communities from an aquifer near a municipal landfill in Southern Ontario, Canada - Pumphouse #3_1 metaG | ecosystem: Environmental > Aquatic > Deep subsurface >...
CAATCAAACATATCCCAGCCCATTAAGTATGATCTGTAAATATCTTCTGGTGTTCCTACTCCGAGAGCAAAGCGCAAAGATTTCTCAGGAATTTCTTGAGCGGTCTCAAATAAAACTTCAGCCAAGAAGTTTCCTTCGGCATCAATTGGCCGAGCACCAAAACCATAGCCATCAAAACCAATTTTTGCCAGTTCTCTGGCGCAATAACGACGCATCTCGATTTCCGTTCCTCCTTGAACAACCGAAAAAAGTAAAGGACGATTGTTGTCTGTCATTTTTCTTTTTTTAAGCTGACGATTGTATTCATCCTTGCAACGCTTGGCCCAAGCCAAAGTTCGCTCTACTGACTTTTTCATCTGTTGATGAGAGAAATCATTTGGTGGGCAATCATCAAGACAAACAATCATATCAGTTCCTAAAATAAACTGAATTTGAATTGATTTTTCAGGGGTTAATTCGTGATAAGAACCGTCCAGAGGAGACTTGAAGGTTACTTTTTCGTCATCTATTTTTCCCATTTGGTGGCTGCGATGAATTAAAGAAAAAACCTGAAAACCACCACTATCTGAAAGTAGTGGCAGATCGCAAGACATAAAATTATGAACACCGCCGGCCTTTTTGATTAACTCCAAACCTGGCTGAAGATAAAGATGAAAAGTGTTCACCACCAAAGCTTCCGTTTTGGTTGCCAAAACATCTTCCGTGGTTGAAAGCTTAACAAAACCGCGTGTCGCATCAGGCATAAAAAAAGGCGTCACCAAATTTCCATGCCTGGTTTTTAATTTTCCACGTCTTAAATTTGTTTTTTTATCTTTTTGAAAGCTGAACATAAAAACTTATTGGACTTTTCCAGAATTACTTAAACTAGCGATATCATCATCTTCTAATTTGGAAGTTTTTGGGGCAGCGCTTAACTTTATTTCGGAATTATTTTCCAAATCAATCGCACTGACTGTTGAACCAGGAGAAATAATCAAAATTTTATTTTTATCATTAGCGGTCGGAATTAAACTTAAATTAAATTCGCCTTCAACTGCCGCTACCGACAAAGGAATCCGTCCCAGATCCCAAATCACTTGATTTGAAGCTTGATCGTAATAAATACTTCCCGCCTGCACCTTTACTCGTCCTTCAAAACTAGTGTTTGGCGGCAAAGACAAAGAGACTTTGGTTTTGTCTAATTCGTGAAGTGTGTTATTGAGGCGCCAATAAACCCGCAAAGAAGTTTTTTCACCAACTTTCGGCGGCAAAGGACCTTCGCCAACCGGCAAATTATCTTCATTAAAATAAAGAATTTTTTCCGAGAAATTCAAATCGCTATTTAAGCTGCTATTAATTACATTACTGCGATTAAATTCACTGTTTGACGTATTGCTGTCGACATTAAATTGAGCATAGCTTTTAATAGAAAAATTTGTTCCCAAATCTGAACTGGAGAATTTTTTTAATTTTACTGAAAAGCTCAAATCTCCTTCTTGACCTGGTTTTATTTCTGCCAAAGCTGGCGCTTCATCTTTGGTCCAAGTAATAATGCTATTTTTTAACTTGCCGTTCGACTCAGCTTCGAGAGTGTTCCATTCCACAAAAGAACTATCAATCACCGCACTAATGGCAATATTTTTTAGAGTTTTGGCACCGCGATTAGAGTAAGAAATGGTATAACTGAGAGTTTCGCCAAAATTTGCCGCTCGGTCACCTTGGCTGCCGTTCACGGTCATTGTTAAATTTAAATCATTTTTTATCACATCAACCCCTGCCCGCTTCTCAAAAAAAGTCAGCAAAGATCCGTCAGTATCTTGAACCGAAAAACGAACAACAATTTCTGCCCGACCCTGATCAGTATTTTTTATCTTAAAACGGAAAGGTAATATTATTTCCGAAGAAGAAGCTTGCAGTCCAGTCACTTCCCAATGATTATCATTTTTTTTAATTGTCCAAGAAGATGAGGTGGCAATATTTTCCGGATCAATAATTGCCGCCGAAGAAGGAACTTCAAAATCAATACGGAAATTTTCAATTGATAAATTTTCAAAATTAGAAATTTTTAAAGATAAATTATTCTCTGCCCCAGCCAAGGCGGCGCTTGGATAATCAACTTCCGTTCGAAAACCAAGAGCGTTAACTTGCGTTGAAACAGAAGCTTCTTTTTTCAAATCACTGGAAAAATCCGCTTGGCGATAAAATAATTTTCCATAAATAGTATTGGCAGAATTTTCTTGATTGATTATTTTTCCTCTCACCACGAATGATTTACCCGCACCAGAAACAAGATCGGAAATAGTCCAATAATTATTACCGGAAGTTGGCGCTAATTCTGAACTAGCAAAAATAAAATTCTCCGGATAAGCAAGCTCTAGCTTAACAGACTTAATTGTTGATCCTGAATTATTTTTTAGAATAATTTGATAATCAAAATCTTGTCCAGCTATTACTTTTTCCGGAGCATTAATTGATATTTCAACTTCATTTTTTTGTGATGGTGAAAAAACTAATAAAGCCGCCCAAATCGCTAAGCCAATAAAAGATAGACCGACCAGCCAACGGAAAATCATTACTACTGCTTGACGGCGGGCTCTTTTCTCTAATTTTTGAACATCGACCAACTGCCCGCGTTCATCGCGATAAATTTCTGACAAACGGCCGTTAATCTCATCGCCTCGCTCTTGATTTTTTATTTGGCGATTAAAACTGCGGATCTCTTCGTCAGTTGGCAAAGGCCTTTCAATAAAATGCGGCTCGGCAATCTTTTTTGACATATGATTAATGATTAAATTTTAATATTGCGCCAAAACTTTGGTCAGCATCCAATAAACCGCTCTGCTGCCAACCAGAGGCATCAATTTTTTCTTGTTCTGGATAAGTCCAAAGATTAGTAAATTGTTGATTATCTACTTTTAAGATACTGGAAAATTCGGACGGTTTTGCGCCCGGCTGTTTCTGAATCAATAAAGAATAAGAGGTAAGTTTTTCTGTTTCACCAAAAATAAAATAAAGTAATTTTTCACTCCAATTGGCTAGCTGTTGATTGGCGAAAGTGAGTTTTTGCGGTAGAAAATAGGTGAATTCTACAATGTTTTCACTACCAGGATCAGTAATCAGCCAATTAGCAAAAACCGTCTTACCGTTTTCGTTATAGATCATCGTTCCATCAACTGTTTTTTGCGCCCGCCCTTCTCCTTGACTGATAATCGGGCGGCTTTCCCAAGAGTTATCGGCTGTTTTGAACAAGGTTGAAGTTGGCGCCTTAAAACCGCTAGCAGAAATCAATTTACTCCCCTCGGGAACATAGATTCTTAGCCAATCAACATTTTTCATGCCGAATAATTTTTCTCCTTTAACACCATTATGTCTTCTAGTGATTCTGACCGTGTTGATAATTTTTCCATCAGCAGAAATATTGGTGCTTTGTTCAATTTTTTCAGTCATTTTGTAATCGCTTTTTCCACCGCTGATATTTGTGTGGGCCACCATTAAGTAGTCGCCAGAAACTTCTTCCTGACGTCCCGCCCAGTTATATTTTTCAACTTCGGCTTGTAATTCTGGGTCGCTAAAATTAAACATCAACTGTTTTTGAGACAAACTTTTTTCTAATAATTTTAATAATTTCACCAAATTTTCCCGATCAACTTTTTTTGGCAATTCAGTTAATATCTTGGCAGTCAAATCACCAATAATTTTTTTTGGTTTTTTACCCTTGTTCCTTTCCAAATCCTGTTTTATTTCAATGGCCGTTTTTGCCGCTTCTGCTGTCGATTCAATCGATTTGAAATCATCAGCAGACAGATGTCCGTCTTTTACTAAATTATCTTTTTCGGCAATCTGCTGGGTTAATTCATAAAAATTTTGAGAATCGATTACGACGCCGTATTCTTTCGTCAAATCAATCGGCCCAGTAATTTCTAACAAGCCAGCAATAATATCTGGAGTAAAAGCAATCACACCGTCAACAGTCGGACCGCCGCTTTTTTCATAGAACCAACGGATGTTTTCGGCTGACAAAGCCCAGTCGGGAAACCAATTAGCATCCCAAAAAAACCAGCGTGGGGCAATTAGGCGCAAAGCTTCTGGTGATTTGATAAAAGCAGTTAGGCCACCCTTGGTGTCATAAGTTCCTCCGCCGGGAATTTCTAAATTTTTTATTTTACCGCCGCTAAAATCAATCAAGGCATAGCTGCCCATAAATCCACCGCCGCCTCTCATTTCAGTGTTGTTTTGAAAAATCAACAAATATCTTTGATTGCGGCTCACGCCGAATAATTTTCCAAATTGATCAGTCTTCGAAATAACTTCTGCTAATAGTTCGTTGAGAGCTAGGGCTTGTTGTTTCAAGTCTAAAAATTGTTGGCGATATTTTTCCGGCAAAGTCTGCGGATCAATATCTTCTAAAATTTTTGAGAGTTCTTTGGAATTTTCCAAAACAATTTTCCCTTCTTTGGAAAAATTTTTCAAAGAATCTTGCGGCTTATTTTGTGATAATAAAGCATCAATCGCTTTGGTGAGATGTTCACCCATTGTCGAGGCTAAAATTCCGGCTTGCAAAAATTTCTTACCGCTCGCCGCTAAACGTAATTCCTCATTTCCTGAAAGCGCCGCTAATTGCAGCAATGATTCGTCAATATTTTTTAAATCATTTTCTGCTTGCAAAAAATGGCCAGCTGCCCCTGAAAAATCGTTAGAAGCTAATTTTAAATCTAATTGGGAAGCTGCGGAAGCAGCAGACATCAAATCATTAATCGCCAAATGGGAATTAGCGGTGATTCTTTCTTTCAAAGCTTGCGGGTCAAAAATTTTGTAATAAGCTAGGAGCTTCAAAGGGATAAAGATAATCAAGAGCGCAAAGAACAAAGAGATCGCTCTTCCTCGAAAAGTATGCTTGAAGCACTTTTTTTCAAAAGCGCTAAAAGAATCCCTAATCTCCTCTGCCCTTTGATCCAAAAAAACATTTTGATAATGATGCTTGGTGAGCGGCTTAAAGAAAAAAGGGAGTGAAGATACTACTCGCTCAGATTTCCAAGAAGCTTTGTTTTTTTTCTTTTTTGGCAGCGAAACAGCACTCAAATGAAGCGGCTCTTTTTTTCTCAAATCAATAACAAAACCAGCGTCTTCGGAACGTAGTTGATCCAGAGACACTGACAAAGAAAATTTTTTGTTTTGTTTTTTTGATTTAGACATTGTTTTTCAAACACTTCTTGTAGATCGCTAAAGTTTTGATTGCGCAATCCTGCCAACTATAAATTTTTATTCTTTCTTTGCCGGCCAATCTTAGTTCTTCTCTCAATTCTGGATGATAATAAATTTCTTCCATTTTTTTTAGAAAGTCTTCTTTGGAATATGGATTAAAATACAAAGCAGCTGAACCAAGAATTTCCGGCAGACTTCCCTCGCTCGAACTGAGAACTGGACAATTTTGAGACATCGCTTCTAGCGGTGGAAGTCCAAAACCCTCATAAAAAGAAGGAAAAACATAGAAAAGAGCTTGAGAAAAAAAAGTAGCTAAATCTTCATCTGGCACATAGCCCGGGAAATATAAATTTTTAATAGCCATTTTTTTTGCTATTTCCTTGATCTGTGAATAAAAATGATCTTCTTTACCAACCAAAACTAGGGAAACTTTTTCTTCTGGGTATTTTTTCTGAAAATCAACAAAAGTATTTAATAGACCGTCAAGATTTTTGTGTGGATAAGCATTTCCGACATAAAGAAAAAATGGCCCATCAATATTGTATTTTTTGAGAACTTCCAAATTATTTCCAGAACTTGAAGAAAGAAAATTATCAGCAACTCCTTCATATGTGACTTCAATTTTTTCTGGAGAAACTTTGAATTGCTTGGCAATATCATCAGCTGTGAACTGAGAAACCGTAATAATCTTTTGAGAAAATTTTATGGCATGCTTGATGACTAGACGATAAGCAAAGTTTTTTAAACGATAAAGCCAAGGGCTAAGCAAGGTAGCTTTCAAGGAAGGAAATTTGGTTAAAATCAAATCATGAATCGTGACCACAAAAGGCGAAAAATACAGGATTGGGACATTAAAATGAGTAAAATGGAGTAAGTCTAATTTTTTCTTATAAAAAACAAAAGGTAGAATGACTTGTTCCGCCAAAGAATACCAGCGAATATTTATTTTTATTTTTTGATAATTTTTACCGGGAAGAGAGAAATCATCAAAATTTTCCGGACTTAAAAAAATAAAATAATCAGCTTCTTGATCCAAAGAAACTAGGCGATCAGTGATTTCTTGGGTGTAACGACCCAGCCCTTTTCCGGAAGGTCCATAAAATCTGGCATCAATACCAATTCTGGTTTTTCTTTGCTTTTCCATTTTTTTAATAATTAAGCGAAAGGAAGATTCTGCGGCGGAACATCTTTTTCGACAACATCAATTTTTTCTTCCACTTTTTCACTTTTTGCCGGTTTTTCATTAAAAATATCGTCCGGAATATATTTTTCTTCATTAAATAAAGGCAAGCTGGCTGGAGCCTCGGCTTTTCTTCCTGGGGCCATTTGAATCATTGGCGCTTTTACTGAAGCCGCTACTGGGAAATGCCAAATAGTTGCCAATTCTTCAATTGTGTAGACGCCAGGAGCACGGCCAGCACTTCCGGCGCGGCCAATATAGTTGTTGATCAAACGAGTTTTCTTTCCCAGCATGCGCGCTGATTTGTTGAAATAAGCGGTTTTGGTCATGGTGTAATCACCATCCGGTTTGAAACTATTGAGATCCAAATCAATAAATTGTTTGATGTAACCGACAAAACCACTAGCCACTTTTGGCTTGTTCATTGCTTCTTTCTTTGCCAAATAGACAACCCTCATTTTGGCTTGGAAACCAAGCTGGGAAGCTTTTCTTTGGATTGCTTCTATTTTTTTCTTTTGTACCGGGGTTAATTCCATCATTGAAAGCGGCTTCTTCTCATCTTTTTTTGCCGCCTCATAAGGACCGAATAATTCAAAAACTGCTTCACTAAGATTGTGAATAATCGGCGCCAGACGATCAAAAAGATCTTCTTTGGCTTTTGCTTTTTTGCCTAGAATTTTGTCAACTTCTGCATCGGCAGCTTTTACCCAGTCAAAACCACAAGGAATGACGATGATTTGATACCAAAATTGCTCACCTGGACGAAGAGAGCTGCAAAGATCCATCAAAGAAGCCATCGGGTCTTTAAATTGGGTTTCCAGGGGACCCATTTTGTGTTCAAATTCTTGATAGGTCTTGATTGGATAAGGATAGGCTTTTTGCTGAATAAATTCAGCACCCCAAATATCATATTCTTCATCCGGAAAACTCAAAGGCATTCCTTCGGTATAATCATCAACCTCTGTGATTTCTGCGTCCGGATATTGGGAATAAACTGCTGATTCGATCAAATTTCGCCAATGTGAAGGGGTTCTGATTAAAAATTGTGTATAGCCATCAATACTGACAATTTCAAAACTAAAAGATAATTGATATAGCCCTTCAAACCATTTTTCAAAAAAATTAACTTGCCCATGAGCACCGCCGAGATAGGTGAAAAGATTTTCTGTGGCCTTTGGTGATTGCTCGTTCCCTTTCGGAATATCAATGGCTAATAAAACAAATTTGTTGGTGGCTGACCAGATGGTTTGCAGGCGGATTAGCCATAATTGAAGAGCGGCTTTGATGAACAACCAAGCCAAAATCATCCAACCAAAATACAAAAAAAACTTCCAAAGCATCTGCTCCGGCGGAAGGCTGATAAAATCAAGAATTGGCGTCAAATCGACAACGACGTCCATAAAAAAATAATAATATATTTACCTTTATTTTATCACACAAATTAGCAAAAAACAAAAACGTCCCAGAGCTAATCTGAGACGTTTTATTTTTGAGAAAAAAATAACAAATTAATTATTCCATTCCTTTAATCCATACATTCCACGACCGGTTAAAATATAGCGATTATCGAGAATTAATTCATTATGGACCGTTGCTGGATTGGCAGTTTTTTTGTCAAAGCCAACTTCGTTAATTCTGCGAGCGATTTCCGTGAAATGCAAAGGTTCGCCAGCGTTCTTTAAAACTAAGAATATTTTGTCATTAATAGTTTTTGGCTTTACTTCGTGCCAAGAAGAAATTCCCCAATAACCGAATTTGTTTCTTTCTAAATTTTTAATGGCTTGCATTAAAGAATAAAGAATTTTGTTGCTATTGATTATTTCTGCTTTATCTGGGAAAGTTTGGCTTTTTAAAATCTTGAATAAATCAACCTCTTTTTCTTTTTTCAATTTTTCTTGATATTGGTTGTATGAATCAAGCTCTTTTAAAAGTTGCAATAATTCTTCAGTGCTTAAAGTTTTTTTGAAAGTTTCTATTTTGGCCATCAAATCTTCAGCCAAGACCTCCAAATGTTCCGTGGAAGTTTCTTTCAATTTCAAAGAAGAATTAAATTTTTCTGATTCGGAAAGCAATTCAAAATCATTATTCAAAACGCGAGAAAGTAAAAAATCAAAATGATTGCGATAGGCATTTCTTTCTTTTTCGTCAGCTTCTTTTTTACCATCGATTATCTCTAAACAGGCTACCGTTAAAATATCCAATAAATAATCACGGCGCATCAAGCCGCCATGTTGATCCAATAAAGTTTCAACAACTTCTTTCAGAACCACCAAATTTTCTTCAAGAGAATCTAGTTTTTTGATTTTTTTCAAACTAGATGACTCGATTTGGCGAACTCTTTCGCGAGTCAATTGATGAATTTTGCCAATTTTTTCCAGGGTTTCTTTTTTGTCTCCGCTCAAACCGAAACGGCGGACCAAAACATCCTTTTCACGATCCATCAAGTCGCCAAAAAGACTGGAAACGATTGAAATAGCATCTAATTTAGAAGCTTCTTCACCGCGCTTTTCTTCAATTAGGGTCTCTAAAATACTTTCCATATTGATAATGACTTGACCAAAAAAAATAATGGCCAGGTTTGCTATTTTTTATTCAAAGATAACTTTATCACGATAACATTTTTTAGTCAAGAGCAAGAAAAGACTTGGCAATTATTGATGTTTTTTGTGAATTTTTGACAAAATAGCCCGATATTCAGGCAAAATAAATCTTTCCTTGAATAAAACAAAAATAAACATCGAAAGAATTGAAGCAATGATTTTAATCTTGGAAAATAAATTCTGCTTTTTGAAATATTTTGCATAAATCAAATGCTGGTTAGCAAAAGACCAGCGGCGAACTTTTTGGCTTTTATTTTTTCGATCTTCCAAAGCAGCAAAAATACCCCTCCCTGGATCGGCAGCGGTGCGATCGTGCCAAGCAATTGCTTCTTTGACGCAAATGGATTTTCCGCCAGCCAGAAAAAGACGATAAGCCAAATCGCAATCTTCTTTATACATAAACATTCTTTCGTCAAAATATTCGCCAGCAATGGAAATTTTGTTGAGTGCAGACATTCGGAACAAGGCCGCCGCTCCGGAAGGTCCAAGAATTTCCAGATCATCAAAACTTCCATCATCAACTTTTCCTTGACCAAGATCAACAAAGCGCAAGCCCGGCAAAAGCAATAAGCCGCAAGTATCAATAATCTTTTCTTTCGGTTTTTCAGGAAATGGCCAACGATAAAGTTTTGGACAAACTGAGAAAAGCTCGACATCCTTATCCAAAGATTCTACTAATTTTTTGACGGCATCTTTTTCTAAAAGAAGATCCGGATTAATCATTAAAAAATATTCCGCCTGGACTTGATTAGCTAATTGAAGCAAGTGATTATAGGATTTAGCAAAACCAAAATTGCGATTTTGAGCAATCACTTGAAAGTTTGGATAATTTTTTGCAATAAATTCCTGATTGAGATAATAGTTTTCACTATTGTCAAAAATGACTACCGAATAGTCATTTTGAGAAAGAAAATACAAAGCTGAAGAAAGGCTAGCCAGACCTTCTTCTAAATATTTTAGAGAGGACTCTCCATAAGTAATCAGGCCAACAAATAATTTCATAAAATTAGATTACCATTTTGTCTGCCAATTTATCTTTAGCGATTTGTTGAGCGGCTAATAAGCTGTCGAAAGTGCCGGCATCAAGCCATTCACCATTCACCATTGCCACTTCCAGCTCGCCCTTTTCCAAATACCAATTATTTAAATCGGTAATTTCTAATTCACCGCGCGGACTAGGCTTTAAGCTGCTAGCAGCTTCCACGACCCGGCGATCATAAATATAAAGACCAGTGACGGCATAATTGCTCAAGAATTCTTTGGGTTTTTCAACAATTTTTTCCGCCTTTTTGTTCTCATCAAATTTCACCACTCCGAAACGTTCTGGGTCGGAAACTTCTTTGGCAAAAATTTTTGCACCGCCTTTGAAATTTTTTATTTCTTCAGAAAAATCATCTTCAAAAATATTATCACCAAGAATCATGGCCACATCATCGTCATCAATAAAATTCTTGCCAATCAAAAAGGCCTGAGCCAAACCTTCTGGCTTGTCTTGAATTTCATAAGTGAATTTCACGCCAAAATCCTGACCGCTGCCGAGTAGATTCAAATAATCCCCCGCTCTTTCCGGAGAAACAATAATCATAATTTCTTTAATCCCTGCCTTAACAAAAGTATTTAGAGGATAATAAATCATTGGTCGATGATAGATGGGCAGCAATTGTTTGCTGGTAATTTTGGTGAGCGGACGCAATCTGGTTCCACTGCCGCCCGAAAGAATAATTCCACGCATAAATATTTTAATTAAATTTTATTTTAAATAATCTGCCAGAGCTTCCTTCCAGGAACGAAGCTTCGGTCTTTTGGTATTTTTGAGAACCGAAGAAAAAGGTCTTCGTGCTGGACGAGGAAAAGCTTGGCTCGCTACTGGAATAATCGGCAAAGACAAACCTTTTATTTTCAGAACTTCCGAAGCGCCATCAAACCAAGTTGCCGCTTCCTCATTGATTAAATGATAAACACCATAAGGGCTTTTTTCTTTAATCAATTCCAGGGTTGCCGCAGCTAAATCGGGAGTATAGGTGAAACAGCTATTTTCTTCATCAACTGCTTTGAGATCGCTTCCATTTTGCGCCAATTTTAGAATCATGTCAAAAAAACTGGTTTTCGAAAAAGCGCTTCCGCCAGCCGGACCAAATAATTTTGAAGTCCTGATTAAATAATATTTCAAACCAGATTTTTCTAATTCCAAAATTCTTTTCTCTCCTTCGGCCTTGGTCTCTCCATAAACATTGGTTGGATTTTGAGAATCGTTCTCCACAAAAAAATCATCTTTGTTTTTTCCGGAAAAAACATAGTCAGTCGAATAATGGACTAGGGTTATTTCGTTGGCTAAACAAAAAACTGACAAAAAATTTGGCAAATCAATATTTAAATTTTTGGCTATTTTCTTTTCTTCTTTGTCTGCTTCGCATTTATCAACCGCATTATAAGCTGCCGCGTTAATTATTAATTCCGGCTTTTCTTCTTCTAGATGATTAGTTAATAAATTAAAATCTAAAAAATCAAAATTTTGCCGATCAAAACCGACTACTTCGTCATTGGAAAAAATTTTAGCCAATTGCGTTCCCAGATTCCCCTGAACGCCAATAATTACAATTTTCATATTATTTATTTTCCCATTCCAGGCCTTGTCTTACTAATAATTCTTCAGCTCTTTGCGGTTCTGCCATAATTTCCAAAACCGCTTTTTCCATTCTAGCACCCTGAGAGCCTTTGATTAAAATCAAATCATTCTGATTAATTCTTTGTTGAGCAAATTTCCCAGCTTCTTCGGCATTAGAAAAATAAAAAATATTATCCTCATTAAATCCTGCTTCTTTGGCGCCGTCAGCAATGTGTCGAGCCCGGCTACCAACCAAAATTAATTGAGAAATTCCAGCCTCAACAGCTTTTTTGCCTACCAAAGCATGGCCTTCTTCCGTATAAGAACCAAGTTCTAACATATCGCCGATGATGGCAATTTTTTCGGCTGGCTCTTTCAAGCTGACTCTTTCAATTACTTCCAAAACCGCCAAACAAGAATCGGGAGAGGCATTATAGGTGTCATCAATAATTGATGAATTTTTAATCCCACGCAAAACCCTCATTCTGCCCTTCGGCAAATTAAAATACTCCAAAGCAGAAGCTGTTTCTACTAAATTATAATCAAAATGAGTTGCTACCGCTGCTGCTGACAAAGCCGCCAAAACTGCTTTGTCGCTAATTGCCTCGCGCAAAAATACTGGAACGCTAGAACCGTTATATTCCAGTTTAAAAGAAAGGCCGGGCAAGAAACCTTCGCCTTTTTCAAAATTATAACGAATATCCACGGCCCGCAAATCAGCCTCTGGACTCAAA
>Ga0172378_10005069_pt1 | contig 12298 bp, 2 predicted proteins | sample GrowelOW332metaG_FD_119755 | JGI IMG/M metagenome (GOLD analysis project Ga0172378, IMG submission 119755) | Groundwater microbial communities from an aquifer near a municipal landfill in Southern Ontario, Canada - Pumphouse #3_1 metaG | ecosystem: Environmental > Aquatic > Deep subsurface >...
AGAGAGCAAACCGCATTGGCTTCACCATTACAAAAGTCAACTTTTGTTTCTGTTTCATAATTGTTATCATATAAAATACAATATTTTTCCAAGCCACAAAAAAAAGATATTTCAATTTGGTCTGATTTTTCTCTTGTTAAATTTGCTTGAACAGGTTTTTCTGAAACTTTACCAAAATCAACATATTTTCTTGAACTTTGATTTGTTTGTTTGGATTTTTCATTATCAAAACCAACAAGGTCTATTTTTTTTATACTACTATCGATTTGTTCTGATTTTTCAAAATCAACAAGATCTGTTTTTTCTGTGCCACAATCGTTTAGTCTTAATTTTTCAAAACTAACAATTTTGTTCTTTTCTGAACTTTTACTTTGACTAAAAAAATGTATTAATTGTTTGGAAATTTCCACTCTATCAATTTTGTCTATACAATTTATTTCATTAATATTTTCTATCGGCATTTTCACCACTAAAAAATTGAAATCTTCAAGAATTTTTGCTTTCAAAACTTTTATTGCATCAATTTTGTTTTCATCATCTTCATCATCAAAAAATTTACAATTGTAATTTGATTTTTTATCAATAGATTGATTAACACATAAAAAATCTAAATTTATGTTTGCTTCACATGAGCCAGACAATACAATTGCTGACACCAAAAGATTTTTGATTAAACAATTTTTTTTAGTCTTAAAATCTAAAAAATCTTTTTCTCTAAACAATGTCATGTTTTTATATTTCATTTTATAACATATGCTTAAACTTTTGTGTTAGATATTTTTTTGCCATTAATTTGTTTTTTACAATTGTTTTTTTTAAATCTGTAAAATTATTATTTTTGTAATTGATTTGTTGCAATTAAAAAAATATGATAACATTATATTTGGAGGCAAAAAATGGAAAAAAACATTGATATAAATGAATTAATCAAAAAAATTAAAGAATTCAAATCAAATAGAAAAATAATAACCATTTGCCTTATTGTAACTAGCATATGTATGGTTCTTGGAACTATTGGGGCTATACTAGATAATTTCTCAAAATTCTACTTTTTGATTTATTATCCTTGTGAAGCACTCATTCTATATAGTTTGTTAAGTGTAAACAGCCAAATTAAAGAATTAAACAAGCAACTTGAAACTGCACTTACTTTAAAATTAAAGAGTGAATAGGAAAAATAGTTTGCTATTGATTTTTTTTGTAATAATTAATTAGAAAAACAATTTTATAAGTTGCAAAGAACAAAAAAACACATTGAAAATAATCTCAATGTGTTTTTCGTTTTAAAAGCAAAATATTGTTTAGCTTTCCCAAATAAGCTTTGGATAATTTCCTGAAGTGTAAACAAAGTAAGTCGAAGAAAGAGTTGTTGATGTTGTTCCGATAAATTCAGAACTTTGCATGTCAGCTTGAGATTTTGGAGCACCAAAGCTGTATGCAGTTACTCCAGTTGGATAGTTTAATGTAAGATAGAAATTTCTTTCTCCAGTAGGGTTGCATGATATAACAAATCCAATCATGAAGCCACCCCGTTTTGTAATTGTGTTGTTGACTGTATCACTTAAAATTGTTCCAACATTGTAACAATTTCTCATTATAATTGATGATTCAGCTCTTGCAACCAATCCACCAACAAATGAAGTTAATGTGTAAATTGTTGATAAATCAGATGAGTTTTTGATTGAAACTGAACCACTGTTATATGAATATTCAAATTCACATCGGCTTGCAAGGGCAACTAAGCCTCCTGCAACAGCAGCATAAGCACTTGACTCAAAGTTTGTTCCAGAAACGCTTGAAGAAACAACCTGTTTATTTGCACATTCTGAAATTATTGTAAGAGAAGCATTGCATACGAGTCCTGCAACCATTGTTCCGCTAATAGTTCCATTATTTATGCATTTTGAAATTCTGTTCATTACAGTTTGTGTATAAGCGGTTTCAGATGATGCATAACCAACAATTCCTGCAAAGAAACTGCTTGCATTTCCATTTCCAAAGCTAACATTGACATTACTGATGCATTGAGTAAGATTTGCACCATCAATGTTACCAGCAATTGAACCATAATATATGATTGCTGAATTTCCACCAGAAACATTTGTGAAGTTTATGGTGAGTCCTGAACTGCTAATTGTGATAAATGAAATAGCAGGTTCTTCACCAGAAATCATCAAATGATTAACAATTTGACCTGCAAGCAAGCCAATGTATATTCTTCCCATAAAGGTAAGATTGATTACAAGTGGTGATTTGATTACAAGATTTGTAATTTCAGCATAAGTTCCAACTTTTGCAAAAATTCCAACTTCTGAACTTGCTGAAGTATTCCCAATAAGTGCAAATTGAATTGTTTTTCCATTGCCATTGTAATTGCCAGTAAAAGGAGTGCTAACAGCAGAGAAAGTCATTGTGTTTCCAATTCTTGTTGCCCAAAGCTTTTGTCCAAGAATTGATTCGGTTACTGTTACAGGTGAAGTAGCCGTTCCTTCTGTTTGTCTGAAACATGCCCATGAACGATATTTGATGTTAGACATGTTTGTGGTTCTTGTAACAATAAAAGGATTACTTAAACTTCCATCTCCAGAACCAAAATCATTATAAATTTGTTCAGTACAATATAGATATGTTGAAGTTCCACTGACAGTTTGATAAGCTCCAATGACACCACCTACAACAATTGCATATGCAATTTTGTAAGTGCCTGAAAGCATTGGATAATAAACTGGCTCAGTTGAAGATTGAAGAATTGGTGCGTAAGTAATAAAACTTGTGTTTCCTGTTGCCTTAAATTGAACACTAATTGAATAGCTATACAAATTTGGAACAGTTTCATTAAGAGGAATTCTGAGCTCAAATCCCTTAAGATCAGTGTTCCATATTGCAGTTGGTGGAGCACTAAGTGCTGTGAATACTGCAATTTCAGACCAGCTAGAAGCAAGAGCAATATTTAATCCAGTTGGTTTAACTTGAATTTTTATTGACATTACTGAGTAACCAGCTGTTGGGGAGTAAGAAGCAGTAGAAACATTAACAACAACATTAGTAATTATTTTTGTTTCATCATTCTTGAGTTGAAGAGCACAATCATAGCTATAAACTTGAAGTTGATCAGGTGCTGTCCATGTTATGTCATTGCCAACTTTAGAAATTGTTCCAACATCAACTTTTTCTAGTTTTTGAATAGGAACAAGCCCAATTTGTTGCCATACTGAATCAACAACATTAATGGTACTTGATTGACTTGAAGTCTTAACACGAACATACCATTCCCCTGCTGGAATTGACTCAAATGCCTCTGCATATTGTGAAAGTACTGTGTTACTATTGAGCTCTGTTGAAGCAGGATCTGCTTTTATATAATATTTGTTAAGTGAGCTTTCTGAATCTTCAAATTCAATAATAATTGCACAGTTAGTTGTGTCTTCAAGATTCCATGTTACAGTGTTCCACTTAACAACACCATTTTCAACTTTTTGACCTGAAATATTCTCAAGTTTAACAAATTCTGTTGTAGCACTTGCCAAACTATTCAAGTCATAACTGCTATTTGTGTTTTTAACAGCAACTTTCCATTTTCCAGCAACAATTGTGTCGGAAAGGCTATATTGAACCTTGCTCGTGTCATTAGGGTACACTGAAGGAAGAGAAACAAGTTCATATATAGTTGTTGCAGTTTCAGTTTCTAGCTTTGTAAATTCAAGCCAGTAATAATTTGAAAGCGGAGCAACATCTTTTCTTGTCCAAACGAGTTTACCTTCAAGAACTTCTATTGTTTCAGTAGGTTGAAATCCTGAAAGTCTACTTTTTGAAATATTTCCGGGGATTGTTGCCATGTCTGAATTAACAAATCCATATCCACTGTCATAAGCACTTTGACTTCCATATGCAACAAACTTAAAGTAATTAGCATAAACAACAGGAGCAATATATTCCATTTTCCAAACTGCACTACTGTTAAATACAATTGGTGAAGGAGTAAGATATTTACACTGCGTTGAATCAAGAAGCGTGTAGTCAACTGCATTTAGAGATCCATAAGACAAGTATTTGTCTGCAATGAATTGAATATTATTTTCAGTTGATTCAACTTGAATTTGTGTCCAAACAAAATAGCCCCACGAAACTGAAACATTTGGTGCTTGCAATTTATAAAATTTCTTTGTTGAGCTTGGCTTGCCGTTAATAATACAGCTAAGACCTGTGCTATTTTTGTTTCCTATTGCTTGAACAATAATTGAATAAAGTCCTGGTTGAACACTTTGCATGCCCCAAGTTTCGCCTGAAATTGCAAGATATTCATTGTCGATGTTATTTGCAGAATATTTAATTGAATAGCAAACTGGATTAATTGCTTTGCTCCAAGTAAGCAATCCATTTTCAACACCAAACTGCTCTGTTTCTTTGAGAACAGAGATATTAAGTGTGCTAATAATTGCTCTTGGAGAAGATATGTAGTTAAGAACGCCAGTGGCAGAGGTGTTACCTTTCAAAATAACAGTAATCTTTTTGTGATATGGATACAAGAATGTAACGCCTGTTTCTCCACCAAAAAGCTCAGTGTTATCAATTAATATTTTTGTGTCTGTTGTTTCATACAAACAATCCCACCACTGCTTGTTTTCGTTGTAGGCAACAATTTGGTATGTTGGAACATATGATTCTCCAGCATTTTCAACACCAAGAACGGCTGACCACTCAAGATATGGTTTAAAGTCAACAGTACTCTCAACAATTTTAACATTTTTTACATTGTCAAGAATGTTTACTGAAATCACATTTATACTATACTTGCTAGATAAAAGATTTGTGTTGTCACCCATTTGTCTGTAAGAAAGATTATATGTACCTTTCGCAATTCCAGGGAACAACTCATCAATGCCAAAATATGAAATTGTTTTTTCATTATTTAAGATTTCACCATAATTGTAAGTAAGCCAATTTGTGCCATCATACCAAGCTGCAACAGTAAATGCACTATCAATTTTTGAAGCAAAAGGAGAGCCTGTTACAGCCTTAAGAAGTTCTGGCCAAACATAAGCATATCTATCAACAGTTTCACTGGTTAATCTAATTTCAATAAAACCTAAATTAGGATTGAAAACAGATTTTTCAATTGCTGTTGTTGGATAATCCATTGTTACGGCATTAGCATAGTAATTGTTTGTTGCTTCAGTATTTGCAAATCTAAAACCACCGTCAACAACAATAATTTCACCGGGCATTTTTGGCAAAATTACTTGTTTGTTGTTTAAAGAAGAAAATGTGCTTGAAATGGTTGAAACACCATCTCCAATAGCCATCATATTCATATAATAAGTTTTATCAACAGTTTCACTTGCAAAAGTCGCAAGGTTAGCAAGTTCAAAAGCAAAGGCATTTCCTGAGTAAACTTCAGTTGTGTTTATGTTTTCAATTATAAAGAGTTTGTTGGCAACAACATCTTCAGTATTTGACCATACAATTTTACCAAAATTTACTGTTGGTGTTGGAGTAGCAAGTTTGTATGCTGAAATTTTGTTGTCAATCAAATTGCCAAAATATCTGCTTGAGAGCCAATAATTTCCATTTCCATCAGTTGCACTTGTGCCAACAATTGAAAGTCTAAAATAGTTTTGTCCCACATTCAAATTCACATTTGGACTGGCAAGAGTAAACACATTCGTGCTTCCATTAACAAAAGACACACTTTCATCAATTTCCGCATTTTCATTAGATAACATATATTTTCTTACTCTGTAACCACCAACATCGATTGGATTGTTACTTTCATCGTAAAGAGTGTCCCAAGCAAGCTGACTTGTTTCATCATCAACTCTTTCAATTCTAAAGTTTGTTTCAGAAACATCGTATGGATACAACATAAATGAAACAATATTACTTATATCACTTGTTAAAAATCCAACTTTTCTTGCTTTAACTTTTGCGTTGTATTGTGTGTTGTCCAAAACAAAATTTTCAAAAGCTTCAGTTAAATAATAAGTAGTTAAATCAAAAATTGCATTTTCTTCTGCATTAGAACCCAAAGACACTGTTAAATCATAAGTTGTTGATGAGCTAACATTGTCAACTGTCAAAATTCCAGATACAGACCTTAAATTTGTTGGCGCATCAAGTTTTGTAAATGTGCTTTGAGCAGTGTAGTTGCTGTCCAAAACAACAGTTTCTGCTCCACTAACTTGAGCATTACCAATTGCACGCATTTTAACATTAATCAAGCCATAAACACCAAAAAGATCAGAAGTTTCCGCGGTTGGATCAGAAACGACAAAACTTGTGTCAACACCACTCTTTGTCGCAACAATCTTTAAATTTGTTGCCTTATCAGATTCAGTAAATGTCCAAGCAAAATTTCCGTTGTCATTTTTAAGTTCAGAAATTTCAGCAAGTTTATATGCTGAAAAAATTGTTGTACGAGAAGAAAAATATGTGCCAGTTGTTCCAATTGCAACAAGTGTGAAATTTAGATCCCCAACAGGAATTGTGTTGTTTAAAACAAAACTCTTTGCTGAAGATGATTGAATTGTTGAATTGTTAAGTTTAAGTTCATATTTGATTGCATTTGAAACTGTTGACCATTTAAGAAGTGTGATGTCTGGATCAACTGCATCTCTCATAAATCCTAGCTCAGTTCCAGAAATGCTAGCTTTTTCAAGTCTTGTCACAGTTTTGGTTACGGTTTTTGAACGAATAATATTGTTTGTTTGAGAAGCAGGCAAAACATATGAAACAAATGTGTAACTTCCTGCTTCCCATTCATTTGAATCAGGCAATTCAAACACATTGTCTACAAGTGTAAGACTAACATTTGTTGCATTTTTTGAAACAAAAAGACTAACAACACCATTTTCAACCACAGTTGTTTCAATTGAATTTTCTGTTGCTGTAAGAGTTGTTTCTTGAAGTTTTGTTGCATTAAAATTGTACAAATCACTAGATAGAAGAGTTGTTGCATTTCCAATAGCTCTAATTTTTATTACAAGAGCACCTGCATAATCCCCTTCAAGAAGAATGCTACCATAATCGAAACTTGTGATGTTTGAAGCAAGTGATTTTGTGCTATTTGGAATTATTCCACCAAGTTTTGTTGAATATATTTCAACTGTGTAACTTTGGGCCCCTGTGAGAGCATTCCATCTAAGATATCCTTCTTGACTGATTGTAACACCAGAAACAGTTGAAAGTCTTTGAGTAACAGCCACTTCACTTTGAGAAGATGAAACATAACCATTTTCATTAATTCCGTTAGCAACAACACTTACAGAATATGTGTTTCCTGATTCAAGGGCTGAAAGGGTATATTCTTTTTCTATTGCGTTAAGTGTTGCACCAACAAGTGAACCATTTACATAGATTGAATATTTTTCAGTTTCAATTCCGTCATGATTCCAAGACACCAAAATTGTGCCTTCTTGATTTGTGCCACTTGCTTCAAGTGTAACATTTGTTGGACATGCAAGTTTAATTGCAATCAAGGCTTCAGAAACGCGACTGCTCAAAAATTCATTTTGGTTGCTTTCTGCAACAAATTGAGCAGTTATATTGTATGAAAGTGATGGAGTGAAGTTGTAATCAAGGTTTGCAATTGTTAAATCAAATGTGTTTTCATAATCAGTTGAACCATTTTGTTTGATTGAAATTTTTGCACCAATAGAATCGTTGTTATTATTCCAGCAAATTTTGTCATTTTGCAAAAAAGGTTTTGTTGGAGTGCTTAATCTTGTAATGGTGTAAGTTACATAATCGCTTTCGACAAACAAATCGCTAATGCCAAGATTTCTTACTGTGAGCAAAATTGTTCCATCATATTCACTAAGGTTTGAGTAGCTTATGCCTTGACCTTCTCCATCAATTATTGATTTAACTTCATAACCTGAAGATTTTGAAGAATCAAGAAGAACAAACGATACATTTTCTGTATCACTAATAGTGAGTCCAGTTGGAGTCGCAAGTTTTTCAAAGACAATAGGTGTTGAAGCAATACTTTCATCAAGATATAGTCCCGCTATTGGAACTGTTTTGATTGTTAAAGTATATCTTCCGGCTTGCAAAGCATTAATGTATGAATCAAGGAAAGTATAAGTTTGTCTACCTGTTTCACTTTCAATTGTGAAAGCCAAAATGTTATTAACAAAAATCTTGTATGAAACTGCATCAGTTACAGTATCAAATGAAAGAGTGTAATTTTCATAAGTTAATGTTTTCTTTTTAAATTCAAGATTAGTTGGAGCAGAAACAAGATTTCTTACTTCAAAGCTAAAAGCATCAGAATAAGCAATGCTATTAAGTGTGTTAGCATCAGAAGAAATTGCCTTAACAAACACAGAATACTGACCTTTTGCAAAAGCTGAAATTGAAACTTGAGCATTTTGGACAATGATTGGATCATTAACTCCAAAAACAACAGAGTATGTAACATTTGAATTTGCAGAAGAGTCCCAAACAATATTGTCTCCGCTCTTTAGAATGCCAGACACAATAGCAAGCCTTGTAACTGTAATCAAACTAGGTTCACTTGGAGTTGTGTTTGTGTCGCCAAGATTTTTTGCTCTGACCTTTATACTATAATCACCAGCATTGTCAAATTGATCAATAAAAGTGTAAGAATAATTTATGCCGTCAACAACACAATCAAATTCTTCACCATCTCCAATTTGCACTGTGTACGAAGTTGCACTAACAACTGGCAAAACTGTAAGCTTCATTGTGGTTTTGTTAAATGAGATTTGAGGAGATTCAAGTTTGTAAGTGTGAAGAACGGTTTTTTCAACAAAGGTTAATGCAGAAAGATAAGTTTTTTCATCACCAAGTGCACGAACCTTAACAGTGTTATTTCCAAAATTTAGACCACTTAAATTGATTGATGTTGCGTCTTTAACTGTGTTTGTAAAAAACTCCCCATTAATGTAAATTTCATATCCATCATTGTTCTCTATCGCTTCCCATGAAATCAAACCAGTGTAGGCAATGTCAGAATTTGTGAATGTGAAATCAGAAATGTTAGCAAGCCTTGTAATTGTTATTGAAGCAAAACCACTTTCAGAAATGTAAGTGTTGTCAGAATATGAAACAACCTTAATCACATAAGAGTTTGCATTTGGAAACAAAACACTTGTTTCTTCATTAAACACAAAAGTAGTAGTGCCATTCGTTGTTGTAGCAGTTCCAAAAACTTCAATATCAGAAACATAAACTTTGAAGCTTGTTGCTCTTTGGTCAGCAACAAAACTAAGGGCATTTTCGCCACCAACATTGTTGTATTCAACAGAATTTATATCAGCAAGAGTATCTCTCTTTTCAAAATCAAGATTGAAAACATTAATGCTTGAAAGGCTTGAAATGTCATTTCCAATTGTACGAACTGACAAAGAATGCTGTCCAAGAGAAATGCTATCAATTGTGATTGTTGGAGTGGTTACTCTAACAGCATCACCACCGTCAAAAACTATGTCATAACCAATTGCATCAGAATTTCCTTCCCAAGAGAAAACTCCATTGTTGTCAGGTCCAGTTATTGAGCTTATTTTACTTAATCTTTTTATTGTTATTTTTGACTGAGTACTTGCAAAAATGGTTGAAGAGTTACTATATGCTTTAACAATAATTTCAAATGAATTTGCAGAAGGAAAAAGTGTGCTTGTTGTTCCAAGAGTGTATGCAACTTTTCCATCAGCTTCAGATTGATAAACGGCACTAATATTAACAGAGTTAACTGTAAAAATGTAACCATCAGCACCAACAACACCATCAAATGTTACACTGCTTGTATCATTATCATTACTGTAAACAACATCTCCTGTTGAAGCAAGTATTGTAATATCAATTTCGTTGCCTTTCAAACTTTTAATTTCATTGGTTTCAGTTCCACAATTTACACCAGATATTTTATAAACACCACTTTCAACATAATCAAAAGCATATTCAGTTACCGCTCCAGCTTCAATAGTAACAATACTTTCATTTGGCAAAACAACTGTCAAAGTAATTGGCTTAGAAACAATTGTGCCAGCTATAAGCAATTTTTTGTTAACTTTATCAAATGACAAGGTTGGAGAAGAGAGTTTAACAATGTTTGTAAACACCAAAGACTCCGCACTTGAAAGAATGGTGTTTCCGTTTCCAATTGCCCTAGCTTTAGCTTGATATGTTCCAGCACTTTCAGTTAGGAAACTATATGAAACATTTTGTCCAGACATTGATTTTGAGAAACTTGCACCACTATTGTTTGAAATGTATAAATCATAAGAAACTGCTCTTGAAACTCTTGTGAAAGAAAGAGTGTCAGTTACCATTGAAATTTCAGGAATAGCAAGTCTTTCAATTGAATAACTTACTGAAGGTTCTGAAGCTATTAAACTTGAAGAAGTGTCATTTGAAACTGAAGCAACAACAGAATGAATTTTTGCTTCATTAAAAATTGAAATATTATCAAAAACAAAAGTAAAACCAGTATCATTTTTTGTTATTGTTCCAGCTTGAAGAACATTATCAACTTTGACAACAACTTCATCTGCGTCAGTTGAAGCATTAATTACGAGAGTTTTTGTTGTTTCATCAAAAGACGCAATTGTTGGAGCAACAAGTTGAGAAAGTGTGTAAGAAACAGAAGCAAATCCTGTTGAAACAGTATCCGTTTTGAAAGCATAAATTCTAACTTCATAATTTCCTTCAGCAAGTCCATTAGGAATGATGAAATTTGTGCTTAAAATTGAATCAGTTCCCATTAAAGGAACAAGCACACCATCTTTATAAACTTTAACTGCATAAGAAACATCTCCGGTTCCAAGTTCGCTTACAACAGCACCCCAAGAAATTTGGTTTTTAAATTGAGTAAGTCCTGCAGAAGAAGGCAAGCAATTAAAAGCAAAATCATTTGTTGAAGCACCGCTAACAACATTTGATTCACCACTCATTGCAACAATTTTAACTGTATGAGCTCCAGAAGAAACATTGAGAGAAGAAAAATCAAATTGATTTGTTTGAACAGTAATAGTTTGCTGATTTTCTGAAGAAATCAAAAGACTATAACTTTGAGCCCCAGAAACTGAATCCCAAAGAAGTTTGTTATTTTCAATTCTTACATTTTCAGTTTTGCCAAGTTTTCTAACAGAAATTTTGTCTGAACATGCTGAAAAAATGTTGTCTTTAACTGCAACAACGCTTAATTCATATGTTCCTGCTTGAGCGAAGTTTGTTTGGTAAGAACCTGTTGTTTGAACAATATCAAGTGTTCCGTTAATGTTAACATGATAAGACACCCCTTCAATTGCTGTCCAAGACAAAATTTGCGTATCTTTGTTAAAAGAAACATTTTCAGGGTTTCCAAGACAAGAAAAACTAACTTCACTTGAATAAGGGCTTGCAACAAACGCAGTTCCTTCCGCAAGCGCTCGAACCTGCACCATGTTTGTGCTGTTAATTAAAATGTTTTCATCATAAAAAAGTGCTGGAGTTTCATAAACATTTCCATTTAGTTTAATTTCATATTTTGTGGCATTTTCAACAGCATTCCAAACAATTTTATTTGTTATTTCATCAAATCGTATTCCAGTTGGAATTTGAAGTTCTGTTTGTCTTTCCACAACAACAAGATCAAAGTGAGTTGTAACTTTGCCCGAAGAAGCATATATCCTTGCTGAACCAACAGCCTTTGCAAGAAGCATATTGCCATTAGCAATGCTTGCAACAAGAGTGTTAGATGAAGTATACGAAACAACAGTGTCAGAAAGAGTGCTTGGTGAAACTAAAACAGAAAGGTTTTTAGTTGTATTAACCTGCATAACAACAGATTCGCTTTCAAAACTAAGAGAAGAGACTTGATTGCCACATGCTGACATAAAGACTGCCATCAACAAGCAACCCAAAATCAAAGCTAATCTCCTAACCTTCACCATATAACCCCCATAGCCTAATAATCCGTATACTTATTTTACCACAACCAATTGCTTTTTAACAAACAAAAAATCAGATTTTTGTATATTTTAGAAAAATATGTCTTCTTAGGTCAAAACAACCACAAAAAGAAGCCAAAATGAAACCAGGAAAACAAAATTATAAAAATTTTAAGAAAAAAATATACTTTTTTGTTGACAAAGTTCAAAAGCAATGATATCATGCAAGAGCATTTTTAAAAAAACAAGACTGTGGGGGATTAGCTCAGTTGGCTAGAGCGCCTGCCTTGCAAGCAGGAGGTCATCGGTTCGAACCCGATATTCTCCACCAATATAGGAACATAGCTCAGCTGGTTAGAGCGTTGCCCTGATAAGGCAAAGGTCGGTGGTTCGAGTCCACTTGTTCC
>Ga0172378_10005070_pt1 | contig 12296 bp, 12 predicted proteins | sample GrowelOW332metaG_FD_119755 | JGI IMG/M metagenome (GOLD analysis project Ga0172378, IMG submission 119755) | Groundwater microbial communities from an aquifer near a municipal landfill in Southern Ontario, Canada - Pumphouse #3_1 metaG | ecosystem: Environmental > Aquatic > Deep subsurface >...
ATGGCAGTGATGAATGTAAAGCATGGAATGGTGCGCGCATTCGGTCTTGCGGGAAAAGTAGTCATCCTTGATGAAGTACATAGCTACGATGCGTACACAGGAACAATTCTCAATGCGCTCGTTTACTGTCTGCATGAAATCGGTTGCACTGTTATTATTCTCAGTGCGACGCTTACGGCTGAACAAAAGAAAAATATCCTTTCGGTACAGTCATCATGTTCTTTCAATGAGTCGTATCCGCTTGTAACGGCGTTATCGGGAAGTGATTCAAATGAACTGGTTCAGGTTCCTGTCGCAAATGAAAAAGAGAAAAAAGTTCATGTCTCTTTAACAGGAGATGATGGTGCGGCTCTTGATGCTGCAATGGAAAAAGCTGAGTCCGGCGAACAGGTGCTGTGGATAGAAAATACAGTGTCTGATGCGCAAAAAATATATCAGCGTATTGCGGCAAAGATGGCGGGGACTGCCGTTGAATATGGTCTTGTCCATTCACGGTATATCAAAGAGACTCGTGCGGTAAATGAAGGCAGATGGGTTTCGCTGTATGGAAACGGAAATAATGAAACGAGAAAAGAAAGCGGGCGTATTTTAATAGGCAGCCAGGTACTTGAACAATCTCTCGACATTGATGCAGACTTTCTTGTTACGCGATTATGTCCGACTGATATGATGTTGCAGCGTATGGGACGGCTGTGGCGACATGATTCACATAACGAAGTGCGTCCGGTAAATGCAAAATGCAGCGTCCTTATTCTCTCCCCTGAATATGATAAAGCTATTGCGACACCGCGCATGTTCGGGCTTTCGTCTGCGGTGTATAGCGAATATGTTTTAGTGCGGACTCTTGAAGTCTGGAAAGAGGTGCATGCAGTTTCACTTCCATCTGATATCCGCACGCTTCTTGAAAAAACGTATCAAGACAGAACTGAATCAGGCAGACTGCAGCAGCTTAAGAATGAAATGACTGCAAAGAAAATGCAGCTTGAAAATTTTGCGCGTATAACACAATCGGCGGCAGCAAATACATTCACAGAGTCAGAAGTGCAGACACGATATTCGGAAATAGAAAACTGCCGCGTGCTTCTAATAAAATCTTTTGTAAAAAAAGATGATAGCTATGAAATAACATTTGCGGATTCTGATGATACAATTACTGTGCCGGTACATAGTACAAAGTATTCTGAACAGCACATTCGTACTGTTGCGAGAATTCTTTTTGAATATTGCGTGACCGTTGCGGAAAAGAATGCGCCGCTTTATGACAAAACCGTGCGTCTGTTTGCACCTTATGTGTATGTGGGCGGAGAAGACGAAGATGAGCATCCGTTCAGAGCGGCGCTTGTGGGCGATGATGAATATCTCCGTACGTTGCAGAATACCGTTGTTGAGCGCGATGGAAAACGTTTCTTATACAATACAAGACTGGGATATCAAATAGAAAAGAAAGGAGGAAATGATTTTGGCAGAGAATAAGTTCAACTTGATTGATGAACCGTGGATTCCTGTTGCAGAAAAAGGCAAGGTGAATCTGCGCCAGATTTTTTCTGACACATCAATTACTTCGCTCGGTGGAAATCCTGTCGAAAAGATTTCCGTGTTCAAGCTGTTGCTCGCCATCGCGCAGAGCGCTTGTACGCCGGAAACCGAAGACGACTGGAAAAAACTCGGTTGCAGCGGCATGCAGAAAAAAGTGGACGCATATCTTACTGAGCATCACGACTGCTTCTGGCTGTATGGAGAAAAGCCGTTTTTGCAGATGCCCGCGATTGCAAAAGCGGAACTTGCTTCATATGGTGATGTGAAGATGGAAGTTTCTACAGGAAACACTTCCGTGGTAACAGAAATCCAATCAGAAAAACCACTCGATGATTCAGAAAAAGCACTTCTTGTTATAGTGCTCATGGGATTCGCTTTTGGCGGGAAGAAAGTGGACAACTCTGTTGTGCTTACGCCGGGTTATTCATTGAAATCAACTACTGGAAAATCCGGAACTTCATTAGGATTTATGGGGTACACGCATTCATTTTTGTTTGCAGACTCCATCGCTGATTCAGTGTATGAGAATGTATTTACTGTGGACATGTTAAAAGAGATGAATATGTTCCTAAGCGGAGTAGGAGTCGCACCGTGGCTTGAAATGCCAGTCGGTGAAGATGATCCAATTGCAAGGAAATTAAAAACGTCCTATATAGGCAGATTAATCCCGCTAAGCCGGTTTATGTTGCTTTCAGAAAAAGGGCTTGCCTATTCTGAGGGAATTTCTCATCCGAGCTATATTGATTTCGTTGTTGATCCAAGTGTGACCGTTGATTTTATGGCAAAACCAAAGCCAAAACTGCTCTGGATAGATCCGGAACGAAAACCGTGGCGGCAGCTTACATCGCTTCTCGCGTTCCTTGACAGCACTAATGCAAATAAGTTTGTGTGCTATCAATTAAAGGAAATGCTCCATCGATTTGCAAAATTGAATTCTTTTACAATTTGGTCCGGCGGTGTCTGTGTAAGCAATAATGCTGGCGAACAGTACCTTACCGGAACAGATGATTTTGTAGAATCAGAAATACAGTTAAGTTCGGAAATTTTCTCCGATGAACATGAGTTTTTTGGAACACTGAGCACACAGATGGAATATCTGGAAAAGGATGCGAATATGCTTTTTGGATGTGTAAGTCACTATTACAAATCGTTAAAGACTGATGGGAAAAGCATTGCATCGCAGGCGACAAATACCTATTGGCAGCTGTGCGAGACAAAATTCCAGCAGCTCGTAACTGCGTGTTCCGAAGACTTGACTGGCGATATGGCAACGAAAATGCGCAAAATATTTAATTCGTTTGTCATGCAGATTTATGATGAGACCTGCCCAAAAGATTCGGCTCGACAGCTTGAAGCGTGGGCAGAAAATAAACCGTTTATGAAAAAAGAAAAGGAGGAAGCTGAAGAAAATGAATGAAGAGAAAAAAGTCACTGCCGAAGAAAAACTCTTAGACAGCGTTTTCAAACGTTTTGCAATTGATACGGCATTCAAGGCTGCACTCAAGAAAGCGGATAATCCTGATACTGAGTATCAAAGCTGGGAGTATCTTTCTGACTATGGTGTAAATCTTGAATATGAAAATGCAAGGTTGCCGTATACAACGGTGCTTTCGGCTGCGGCACGTTCATCACGCAATGCTGACGGCTCTGTTCCGCTGGGGAGAGCGCTTTTATTATCGTATGAAAGTGATTCTGAAAATACGGCGGCCCGCTCAAAACTTCGCAGAATTATTGCGTGTGATTCTATTGAAGACGTATGTTCCGTATTGCGTCCTGTTTTAAGGTTTATCGGAAGCAAAGATATTTCGGTAAGCTATGCAACATTGCTCAGAGAATTAAAATATTTCTCTAAAGATCCTGAGCGTACTAAGGCGCGGTGGGCGGAACAGTTCTTTGGTAAAGCGGAGTCAAATGAGGAGGACAACGGATGATTGCTTCTGTTCTCCATATTTCGCGTGCAGACTATGAAAAAATCCGCGAGAATAATCAAGGCGTATTTGATACATACACGCTGCATAAAATAGTGTATTCACTTTTTCCGCGTGAAACGACCGAAGAGACAAGGCGCTTTCTGTTTGCATATAAGGGCGGCGACTTTTATGAGAAGCGCATATTGCTGCTTTCAAAAAATAAACCTACTGAGCCTGAGTATGGAACAATTGAATCAAAAGAAATTCCTTCTGATTTTCTTTCGCAGGACTTGTATGGCTTTGAGGTGCAGGTTAATCCTGTGCGGCGGGGCAGCAAGAGCGGAAAGATTATTCCAGTGCGTGGAAAAGATGAACTGTTAAAATGGTTCAGTGAGAAAGCTCCTTCGTTTGGATTTGAAGTACTGCCTGATTCACTTTCTGTAAGTGATACTGACGTGCTCAAATTTAAAAAAGAAGATCATGCAGTGGTGCTTGGTAAGGCAGTGTTCGTCGGCAAATTAAAAGTGATCGACCGACAGCTTTTTATCAGCACATTTGAAAACGGTCTTGGAAGAGAGAAGGCATTCGGCTTTGGACTTTTCCAAATAGTTCCATTAACAAACGCATCAGTTGGTGCGTAAACAAAGTACAAGTCATTAAGGAGATAAATTAGTATGAGTAACAATCCGTATCTTAATCGTCGTGTCGAGTTTCACATTCTTCAGTCATTTCCGGTCACTTGCTTGAACCGTGATGATGTTGGCGCGCCAAAGACAGCAATGGTCGGTGGCGTAACGCGTGCCCGTGTTTCGAGTCAGTGCTGGAAGCGTGCTGTCCGTCTTGCTATGCATGAAGTGAGCGGCGTTGAGCTTGGCGTGCGCACAAAACTACTGTCTGATCTTGTTGCAAAAGAATGTCTTGCACTCGGCGCGACAGAGGAGCAGGCGAAGACCTGTGGCGAAAAAATGAAAAGCTTATTTGAAAAAAAGTCAAGTAAGAAAAAGTTGGATAAAAAAGAATCCTCGGAAAGTGTTAGCGAGAATGAAAATGAGAAAGAGGATAAAAATGATACACTTTTGTTTTTGTCACCTAATGAAGTACATATTCTTGGAACAAAATTTAAAGAAGTCAACTATGAACCAGAAAAGGTTATAGTAGAAATAAAGAAAGATAAACCAAAATATTTGTCGGAAGCGGCAGATCTTGCGAAAATTTTTGTGGGTAAAAAACTTTGTGAAGCCCTTGACGGTCTTGATATCGCACTATTTGGACGAATGGTTGCGCAGGCACCGACGATGGATGTGGAAGGCGCGGCATCTTTCAGTCACGCCATTTCTACGCACAAAGTGACAAATGAAGTTGAGTTCTTTACTGCGCTCGATGATTTCTCAACTGAACACGGATCCGCTCACATGGGCAGTCTTGAGTTCAATGCAGCAACATATTACCGGTATATTTGTCTTGATCTGGGCCAGTTGTATGAAACACTTGGCGGAGACAAATTTTTTGCAGAGGCGATCACTGCATTCATTAAAGCAATTTATCTTGCCGTTCCCGCCGCTCGTCAGAAGACACAGTCTGGCGCCTCAAGTTGGGATTATGCAAAAGTATTTGTGCGCAAAGGACAGCGTTTGCAACTTTCATGCGAATCACCGGTGAAGGTAAAAGACGGTGGCTATCTTGTGCCGAGCATTGACTATGTCCGTAACGAACTTGCAAAGAAAGAGAAACTTTCCGGCTCGCTGTTCGGTAAACAGGCTGAATATGAATTTGGTATAGATGAAAATTTCTCAATCGACAATCTGATTGATTCCGTGCTTAAGGCAGTAAAGGCGTAATGTATGGACACTCGCTTTATATTGCTGTGGCTGGAAGGACCGCTGCAGTCATGGGGGTACGATTCAAAATTCGGGCGAAGAGATACGCTTGATTTTCCTACGAAGTCTGGAGTGATGGGACTTGTGCTGTGTGCAATGGGAGCGAGCGGTGAACAAGTAGAACTGCTTGCTCGATTTGCAGATTTGAAGCAGACCGTCATTTCATTCCGCCATGGAAACGAAAAGCAGCCTGATACAAAGCCGCCGACGCTCCACGACTTCCAGATGATTGGCGCTGGGTACGATGAAAAGGACATCTGGCAGACAATGCTTATTCCCAAAAAAGCTGATGGTAAGGCCCCTGTCGGTGGAGGTACAAAACTGACGCACCGCTATTACTTGCAGGATGCCGTGTTCGCTGTGATGCTTGAAACGCCCGCTGACATTGTTGACGCTGTTGCAGACGCTTTGCAAAACCCAGTGTACGACATCTACTTGGGAAGAAAGTGCTGCGTGCCGTCCGAGTTTGTATACCAAGGATTGTTTGCGACAGAAGCACAGGCTGAACAAGTTGCACGGACAAAGGCCGCTGAGCGTGACGACAGAAAACTGTACGAAGACTTCCGCGTGATTGACGGAGATTCTCCTGACGGCGATGCATTTACGCTCAACGATGTGCCCGTACAGTTCGGTACGCAGAAAAAGTACCGTGACCGCCGTGTAACAAAAATTCAAAAGGAGTTGTAATTGTCAGAAGATACAGAAAAGAAAAATACCCGTCTTATTATTAAAGTAACGCGCGACACGCTTCCGCAGATAAAGGACAGATATCCTTTTTTGTATCTTGAACGAGGACGGCTTGAAATTGACGACAGCAGTGTGAAGTGGATAGACAGCGAAGGTGAAGTAATCCGTCTCCCTGTCGCTACCATTTCCACGCTGCTGCTCGGTCCCGGTACAAGTATAACGCATGAAGCGGTGAAAGTGCTTGCTGCTTCAAACTGCATGGTCTGTTGGGTTGGTGAAGACAGCCTTTTATATTATGCAACAGGGATTTCTCCTACGGCAAATACAAGAAATCTCCGCCGTCAGATGAAGATCGCCTGTGATGAAAAGAAGTCAGTAGAAGTTGCACGCAGAATGTTTGCCCGTCGCTTTCCTGAAGCGGATCTTGTCGGGAAAAAACTGAAAGAGATGATGGGCATGGAAGGTTACCGTGTTAAGCAACTTTATGAACAGAAAGCTGAACAATACAAAGTAGGCTGGAAGGGAAGAGTATACATTCCCGGAAAAATGGAATTAAGCGATGTGACAAATCAGATACTCACATCGTGCAATGCGGCATTATACGGTATCCTTACGTCATGCATTTATTCAATGGGCTACTCTCCGCACATAGGGTTTATTCATTCCGGATGTCCGCTTCCGTTTGTATATGACATGGCGGATCTATACAAAGAAAAATTATGCATCGACCTTGCGTTTAAGCTGACATTGGATATGGCTGGTTCGTATAATAAACACCGCGTTTCGACAGAATTTAGAGAGCGAATACAGGCAATGAAGTTGCTTGAAAAAATTAATCCTGATATTGAAGAAATGCTGGGGGTAAGCGATGGTAGTAGTGATAGCGAATGACCTCCCTCCGGCAGTCCGCGGCCGAATGAAACTCTGGTTTGTTGAACCACGTGCAAACATTTTTGTTTCAGGAATAAAAGATTCCGTTGCGGAAGATGTGATAGCGTATTTAATACACTCATGTCCGGTTTCTTCCGGTCTATTGATTTTTCAAAAAATAAATAAGGCTCCGGGTTTTAAAATTTGGGGAACTGGTGATACAAATAAACAGATTGGTGAAATTTCTGGCTATCAATTGATAGTTGAGAAATTGCTTAATTAATTTCATCAGATATTTTTAAAATTTTAGAAGTACTATATTTGGGGGTGCTTAATAATAGATAGTATCATATGTTGGTGTTTTCTCCACGTATGTGGAGGTGTTTCTCAGTCAGGGCGAAGTTGTCCCTGATCCATCTGGTTTTCTCCACGTATGTGGAGGTGTTTCTCCTCATTTCGGATGCAGCGGCAAAGCGCGTAAGTTTTCTCCACGTATGTGGAGGTGTTTCTAAGGTGGCGCGTGACATCCGCGACACGTCAGAGTTTTCTCCACGTATGTGGAGGTGTTTCCGTTCAGTCCGCCAGATGTCTTAGTGCCACATCGTTTTCTCCACGTATGTGGAGGTGTTTCTCTGCGACCGCTTGGTCTCGGAGGCCTCCAAAAGTTTTCTCCACGTATGTGGAGGTGTTTCCTTTTTGCGAAGAAGAGCCGGAAGGCTATGAGGGTTTTCTCCACGTATGTGGAGGTGTTTCTATTTGCGAAGAAAGTCATTGAGCTGGAAAGGCGTTTTCTCCACGTATGTGGAGGTGTTTCCTAACAAAACTCAACCGCCGCAAACAAAGAAGCGTTTTCTCCACGTATGTGGAGGTGTTTCTTATGCGTAATAAAAGAACCGTCCTGTTGGCGCGTTTTCTCCACGTATGTGGAGGTGTTTCTTTCCCCATTGATCGCGCACAAATTTTTTCTTCGTTTTCTCCACGTATGTGGAGGTGTTTCTGATCTTTCCGAAGCATGTTTAAAAATCAAAGAGTTTTCTCCACGTATGTGGAGGTGTTTCCGAAAGGCTGCGGGTACGCTATGATTTGCACACGTTTTCTCCACGTATGTGGAGGTGTTTCCTCCAGACTTTTAGGTTTAGTGACGGCGTTTTTGTTTTCTCCACGTATGTGGAGGTGTTTCCAGACACTCTTGCTTGAGACCGCAAAGGCGGACGTTTTCTCCACGTATGTGGAGGTGTTTCCTTGACCTTGTTGTTGATGGACGCGCCGCGAACGTTTTCTCCACGTATGTGGAGGTGTTTCCTCAAGGGCCGCCCTGCTCTCTCTGCTTATACCGTTTTCTCCACGTATGTGGAGGTGTTTCTCTGCTGCCAGATACTTATAGTGGTCCAGGAGCGTTTTCTCCACGTATGTGGAGGTGTTTCTCATATAGCATCCCCAGGGATACAGGGACCCAGGTTTTCTCCACGTATGTGGAGGTGTTTCTTCAAGGCCCTTCTGAAAGCCATATACCGCTATGTTTTCTCCACGTATGTGGAGGTGTTTCTTCTGGCGAGACATCGAATCATAAACATTATGCGTTTTCTCCACGTATGTGGAGGTGTTTCTGCCGCAATCTATATTGGCGGCCGCTTGCAGGCGTTTTCTCCACGTATGTGGAGGTGTTTCCGCTGCCCTCTGTCAAAGTGAGAATATGAGTAGGTTTTCTCCACGTATGTGGAGGTGTTTCTTTTTCAAGTGCGTACAAAGTCTTTCCCGAGCCGTTTTCTCCACGTATGTGGAGGTGTTTCCGGGAGGTCATCTTCCGTATACGCAGGGCGTGGGTTTTCTCCACGTATGTGGAGGTGTTTCTTAGAATTCATCGTAGACAAATATCCATTCGCCGTTTTCTCCACGTATGTGGAGGTGTTTCTAGGGCGGCGCCCTATGATAAGGAGGCTAAAGGGTTTTCTCCACGTATGTGGAGGTGTTTCCGGCACGCCGCTAGAAGAAGATGTATATTTGAGGTTTTCTCCACGTATGTGGAGGTGTTTCTATTTCATTGCCTTTGAGCCGCAGGAGCGCGGAGTTTTCTCCACGTATGTGGAGGTGTTTCTGTAAGTTATGTTTTTTTTGGCCCGGGATATGGGTTTTCTCCACGTATGTGGAGGTGTTTCCTCAGCAGCCGTTTTTGTGGACAAGCGGCGGGAGTTTTCTCCACGTATGTGGAGGTGTTTCCTATGCATAGGGAGGTATCATAATGGGCGGTCTGTTTTCTCCACGTATGTGGAGGTGTTTCCCCACCCAATTGTGTCCCCGGGTGGGAGGGTTGGTTTTCTCCACGTATGTGGAGGTGTTTCTCTGGGTGAGCTGCTTGGATGTGGTGGCAGAATGTTTTCTCCACGTATGTGGAGGTGTTTCTTATCTGATTATACCGGAGGGCCCGTGCGCAAGGTTTTCTCCACGTATGTGGAGGTGTTTCTCAAGCGCAGCCCCCCACTTATTGAGCGTGGCAGTTTTCTCCACGTATGTGGAGGTGTTTCTGATTCCGAGCTGTACCGATCCATTTATAAGGAGTTTTCTCCACGTATGTGGAGGTGTTTCCTACGGCTGAAATCCCCTAGCTCCTGAGACTGGGTTTTCTCCACGTATGTGGAGGTGTTTCTGGCACGGCACATACAGAGCGCAAACTCCCGAGGTTTTCTCCACGTATGTGGAGGTGTTTCTGGAAAAGCCATTGGAACCAAAAGCTGAATGACGTTTTCTCCACGTATGTGGAGGTGTTTCTTCATAACGCTTATAAATATAACTTTTTTCATCGTTTTCTCCACGTATGTGGAGGTGTTTCTTCAGGTCCCTGGGAAAGACCCGGGGAAACCTAGTTTTCTCCACGTATGTGGAGGTGTTTCTGCTGGATGCATTGCCTGGGATGGAAAGGCAGAGTTTTCTCCACGTATGTGGAGGTGTTTCTTTTAGTTAGCTGTGACCGGATTGCGCCATAGAGTTTTCTCCACGTATGTGGAGGTGTTTCTCAGGATGGCTATAATGGCTGACAAAAAACAAGGTTTTCTCCACGTATGTGGAGGTGTTTCCAAGGCCCTCTCAGAAAATCAGGTCCTGCCCGCAGTTTTCTCCACGTATGTGGAGGTGTTTCTTAAGCAAAGGCTCGCTTTACAGAGCTATGAAAGTTTTCTCCACGTATGTGGAGGTGTTTCTTTGTTACGAAGTCTGTGCTTACTTTTGCTCCGGTTTTCTCCACGTATGTGGAGGTGTTTCTCGGAAGCTGAGGCCCTTGCGGCTTGCGCAGAGGTTTTCTCCACGTATGTGGAGGTGTTTCTTAACGAGGAGGCTGCGGATGGACGCATCTAGCGTTTTCTCCACGTATGTGGAGGTGTTTCTTTGTCTGTAAGATGCTATCAGAAAGAAAGGAAGTTTTCTCCACGTATGTGGAGGTGTTTCGTTAGCCCGGGCTAAGTCAAAAAGCCTGCGGACGTTTTCTCCACGTATGTGGAGGTGTTTCTCATCCAGGAACTTCAGCCCCGGGTGATTATCCGTTTTCTCCACGTATGTGGAGGTGTTTCCTCAGAAACTACCCAGGTGCCCTTGACAAAGGCGTTTTCTCCACGTATGTGGAGGTGTTTCCCTTTGTGATTTCCTCAGGCCTGCGCATGTACGTTTTCTCCACGTATGTGGAGGTGTTTCCGGCATTTTGTCCGGCATAAAGGCGCGTATGGAGTTTTCTCCACGTATGTGGAGGTGTTTCCCGGTCACGCACGCGACCGGATTTTATTATATAGTTTTCTCCACGTATGTGGAGGTGTTTCTATTTTCTTCAAGGGCAGGGGAGGAGCAAAAAGGTTTTCTCCACGTATGTGGAGGTGTTTCTCCAGATAAAGGATCTGATCAAGATAGACGGAGGTTTTCTCCACGTATGTGGAGGTGTTTCTGGACTCTTATCCTCGCCCGGACGGAGGGCATCGTTTTCTCCACGTATGTGGAGGTGTTTCTGATTAAGTCTGTGTGGGTCCTTTTAAGGGCTTGTTTTCTCCACGTATGTGGAGGTGTTTCTTCACCCACGCGCGTTTCGTTGCTACCGTACGTGTTTTCTCCACGTATGTGGAGGTGTTTCCATAAATACTATAAGTCTTGCCAAATATATCTTGTTTTCTCCACGTATGTGGAGGTGTTTCCTTGTACGTAGGAATGCCCTTCGAAGTGACGGGGTTTTCTCCACGTATGTGGAGGTGTTTCCGTGTTCGTGGTGCAGTGCCGTGATTCGGACAAGTTTTCTCCACGTATGTGGAGGTGTTTCTTTCCGTCTGCGTCTTTTTTCGCCCGGAAATTTGTTTTCTCCACGTATGTGGAGGTGTTTCCGTTGTGGTAACGGTGTACTCGCGATGCCCGGAGTTTTCTCCACGTATGTGGAGGTGTTTCTCCCCGGTTGCGGTGACAAACCGACATTGCTAAGTTTTCTCCACGTATGTGGAGGTGTTTCCTTTACCTCGTTTTATTTTGTTTGATACAAATTGTTTTCTCCACGTATGTGGAGGTGTTTCCGCTTCGCAGTTCATTCCCATTTATCAGACTTCGTTTTCTCCACGTATGTGGAGGTGTTTCCACGACAAGATAATGTGCCGGGAAGCGATGACCGTTTTCTCCACGTATGTGGAGGTGTTTCCGTTCACATGAATTTCATTTCCCGGCTGGATGCGTTTTCTCCACGTATGTGGAGGTGTTTCCTTGGGTCTTTGCGCTCCCGTCTCAAACGCAAAGTTTTCTCCACGTATGTGGAGGTGTTTCCGGAAGCCCGAAACGTCTGTACGTGATACTTGCGTTTTCTCCACGTATGTGGAGGTGTTTCTCACTGAGATCGGTACTAGTGTTTCAGGATGGGGTTTTCTCCACGTATGTGGAGGTGTTTCTATATTCAGATGGTGGCCACGGACGTGGTGGAAGTTTTCTCCACGTATGTGGAGGTGTTTCCCCTTATTGGGCAAAGTTTTTTTCAGCCCGTTTGTTTTCTCCACGTATGTGGAGGTGTTTCCCAGAACCTCTCCCCCTAGGCAACCCGAAATTCGTTTTCTCCACGTATGTGGAGGTGTTTCTTATGTTCCGTGTTCCGGTACGACCTCTTGGCAGTTTTCTCCACGTATGTGGAGGTGTTTCTCTATCAAAAACTTGAACAGAGTGGGGCACTGAAGTTTTCTCCACGTATGTGGAGGTGTTTCTCGGCCCAAAAGACACCGTCGTCATAGCTCGGAGTTTTCTCCACGTATGTGGAGGTGTTTCCTCGCATCAGCGCCAAGATACAGAGTATATTTTGTTTTCTCCACGCATGTGGAGGTGTTTCTAGCCTGGCAGGATTTTGATGTAGTCTATGACAGTTTTCTCCACGCATGTGGAGGTGTTTCCGAGTCGAGAGAATGGTGCGACCCGG
>Ga0172378_10005073_pt1 | contig 12294 bp, 8 predicted proteins | sample GrowelOW332metaG_FD_119755 | JGI IMG/M metagenome (GOLD analysis project Ga0172378, IMG submission 119755) | Groundwater microbial communities from an aquifer near a municipal landfill in Southern Ontario, Canada - Pumphouse #3_1 metaG | ecosystem: Environmental > Aquatic > Deep subsurface >...
AATGGTTTAACACCTATAGAAAAAGCCCTGGAAATGTGGGGTAAAGATTTTAAGCTTCCTGCTTTTCTAGAAAAGCAGGAAGGTATTCCAAAATAAATGTGACATTTAACCTTACAGGGAATCGAGGGATTGTATTGAGTCTTCTGTTCCTTGTAAGCCCATTGAATCAGGGAAGAAACAAAATTCAACGTATTTGTTTAACCGTATCCGCAGAGAGATATGCAGAAAAAAGAGCGAGAGGAGAGGAAAAATATTGTATACGGTGGACCAGTGAGATAAAGATATTGCAACTTCCTTTTTTGGCTTTGAAAGAAGTTGAATTTCTGTATTTCTGTGATACACTCTAAGCGTATACACCCACGGGATATTGTGTAAGGAATACATGCTCTTATGGAAGGAACTCGTTGTGCAAGAGAAAAACCGTATGCTGAAATACCACGCGTACATGAGTGTTGGTCTCATCTGTTTCAAGTGAACGATTCCTTTCCTTTTGAAGGGTTATAACGAATGAAAATGCAATAAAGAAGGAACTATCAAGTTCCCTTATGAATACCTTTGTATCGCGAGAGTCTGTTGTTCTGCTTGGATCTGCTCATTTGTGCAAACAGAGAATCTCTCGATAATCGAAAAAACTCTTTGAACATATTCAATGCATAACAAATCTTTGATGCAAAGAAGATGTGGGACAAAAGAAGGAAATACCCATGAAAAAAAGGAATTTTGTTGGAACGACTCAGAAAGAAGAAAGACCGTATGAAAGAGAGCATAAAAACATTGCTCGAGAAGCTGCTGAACAAGGTTTTGTCTTATTAAAGAATGAAGAAAATATTCTTCCCTTATCACCTGATATTCCGCTTGCTTTATATGGAGCAGGTGCGAGTAAGACGATTAAAGGGGGCACTGGGTCCGGTGATGTGAATGAGCGAAACAGTGTGAGTATTGAACAAGGATTGAAAGGGGCTGGGTTCACAATAACCAGTGATACGTGGCTTCGCTCTTTTGATACAATCTACGAGAGAGAAAGATTGCACTGGAAAGATACCATTTGGAAGAAGGTTGATGATAACCCCAAAGGGGCGTATGGACTCTTTGATGTGTATGCACAAACGCCTTTCATTATTCCTTGTGGTGACATTCCCACCAAGACTGATGCACAGGTTGCCGTGTATGTGGTAACGAGAATTGAAGGAGAAGGGGCTGACCGTACGCCGTCAAAGGGTGATTATTATCTGAGTGACAAGGAAGAATCAATACTTTCAACGCTTTGCTCTTTGTATGAGAAGGTTATTGTCCTGCTCAATATAGGCAGCCCTATCGACCTGAGTTTTATGGATCGGTTTCCCCATATTGTTGCACTGATTTTGATAAATCAACCAGGGATGGAGGGTGGTACTGCTGTTGCCCGTGTGTTAATGGGAGCTGTAACTCCTTCAGGAAAATTAACGGATACTCTTGCTTTTCAGTATGAAGATTATCCAAGTTCAGCAACCTTTTCCTCCAATGATGGAGATGTTACAAAGAGTGTGTATACCGAGGGAATTTATGTCGGGTATCGTTATTTTGATACATTTCATATACCTGTGCGCTATGGATTTGGTTATGGTTTATCGTATGCTTCTTTTGCTCTTTCTGATGAAAAATGTGAAAAAATTGGAGCAGGACAGCGTGATTGTTCTCTGCTTTGTCATGTGAGAGTTACGAATACCAGTACAATTTATGCGGGGTCTGAAGTAGTAGAATTGTATGCTTCTCTTCCTCAAACACGACTCGATAAAGAGTATAGACGTCTGGTTGGGTTTGCAAAAACGAGTGTTCTTGCAAAAGGAGCACAGCAAGAAGTTTCTATTGTGGTTCCTTTGAAGAATTTGGCAAGTTATGATGAGGCTCACTCCTGTTGGATTATTGAAAAAGGATCAATTATTCTCTTTTCTGGTACCAGCCTTGAAAAGGCTCGTCCTTTCTGTGTGGTAGAAAATGAGGATGAATTGATAATTGAGCAGGATAAACCTGTTTGTCCTGTGCAAGAACCGATAGAAGAAATTGTTGCTCCTCATGCAGATGTCTTGGTGAGAAGAAGAGAGATTCTTCAGCACCCATTAGTCGGTGGTGTCACCTTGCAAAAAAGTGATGTAATGGAGATTGCACCTTATCAAGATACAAAGAATATACCTCTTGATCAAAGAGCTCGTCAGTTGGTAGATGCATTGACAACAGAACAGTTAATACATCTTGCAACAGGAGAAATGGGGCAGGGAGAAGAGAGTAATCTTGGCTCTGCTGGAATCTCTGTTCCAGGTTCTGCCGCACAAACAAGTAGTGTTGCTATTGAGCAGGGAATCCCTTCTATTGTTTTAGCCGATGGTCCTGCGGGATTGCGATTAACTCCTGAATATGAAGTAGCAAATGGTGCCATTGTTCCTCAACCTTTTGAATCAAGTCTGGAACATGGGTTTCTCTTTCGTGGTGAAAAAAAAGAAGATAAAAATACGTGGTATCAATATTGTACGGCATTTCCTATTGGTACATTGCTTGCTCAAACGTGGGACACTGCGGTTTTTGAGCGGGTGGGCCGAGCTGTTGAAGAAGAAATGGAAGAGTTTAATATTACCTTGTGGTTGGCTCCGGGAATGAATATACACAGGAATCCTCTGTGTGGAAGAAACTTTGAATATTACAGTGAAGATCCTCTTGTAACGGGAAAATGTGCAGCTGCACTGACAAAGGGTGTGCAGGAGAAGGGGGTGTGTGGTACCACGATTAAACATTTTGCCTTGAATAACCAAGAAAATAACAGGATGGGAATGGATAGTCAAGTTAATGAGCGAGCAATGAGAGAAATCTACTTAAGGGGTTTTGAAATTGCAATAAAAGAAGCGCATCCTTTTTCTTTGATGACCAGTTATAATAAAGTGAATGGTATTCATGCTGCAAACAATTATGATTTATGTACTACTCTTGTGCGAGATGAATGGCATTTTACTGGTGTGATTATGACGGATTGGACAACGACACATGATGGTCCTGATTGTACGGCTTGTGGATGTATGAAAGCCGGAAATGACTGTGTAATGCCTGGTATCCCGCAAGATCACCAGAATATAAGGGAAGCATTACAGACGGGAGATCTTTCATTGTCTTCTGTGAAGAACTGTGTTACGCATCTTGTTGCGGTAATTATGCGTTCTCGAAATTTTAATGAAACGTAGAAACAAGAAAAGGTAAATGAAGAGTGAATCCAATAGTTATTAAAAGATCTATTTCTTTTCTACTATTGGATTTTTTGATGGAAAATGGCCTTTTTATCGCTTTTTTATTAGTAGCATGTCCTAACAAAAAGTGAAGGAGGTAAAAAGATGTCCTTTTGTCTGAGTTTCTGTCATAACGGAAATACCCTGATTTAAGGAGTACATAATAAGTATATTTTTGAAATAAAAACAAAGGGAATACCTTTGTTTAATAAGTCAAAGTAAAAATAAATAGATTTTTTCTCTCAAATAATAATATTTTTATTATTTTACTTTAATTATGCTTTATTCCTTTTATAGTAATGAAATAATAAAATTCATGTAATAAATCTTATGTGCTATAGAGCTGTGAATGACTGAAAAGATAATGATTTCTTGAAAAAGTAAAAGGTAAATATAAAAATTTTTATGAATTTAAGCGACTCCCTTTGTCGTTAATATAATAGGACCGTTAAATATTTTGAATTTTTTTTGATAGAATCAGTTGAAAAATAATGTAAGTTATATTAAATTGTTATCGATGAATAACAAAACAGTAGAACATTTAAACGTTGGTGAATCGGGTACTATTAGTACAATTAAGGCTCCGAAGGCGATAAAGAGAAGACTCATGGACATGGGTTTTACAAAAGGCATTTCCGTTAATGTTGTCAAAAGAGCCCCTATGGGTGACCCAATTGAAGTCAGTTTAAGAGGATATAATCTCTGTATTCGTAAAGAGCAAGCACAGGATCTACTACTAAAGGAAAACTAATGGCAACAATTTGTCTGGTTGGTAATCCTAACTGTGGTAAATCTACCCTCTTTAATAAGGTTACCAATACAATTGCTCATGTAGGCAACTGGGCGGGTGTTACGGTTGAAGAAAAAGCCGGTGATTGGGATGGCAATAAAACGCTTGATCTTCCTGGAATTTATTCACTTTCCCCTTACAGTCCTGAAGAAACATTATCGCGAAGATTCATTTTAGATAGTGAACCCGATTTAATTATCGATGTAATCGATGCGACAAATCTCGAAAGAAGTCTCTATTTAACAACACAACTCGTTGAACTCGGGCGACCAATGATTCTTGCATTAAACATGCAAGACCTTTTGAGAAAAGAGGGTATTAAAATTGATCAGAAACAACTGAGTAAGATGTTTAACATCCCCGTTGTTAATATTTCTGCAAGCAAAGGCACAGGAATAGAAGAATTAAAAATTGCTGTTGATAAAATCTTGAGCGATAAAGTAATTCCATCCTGTCCTATTTTTGCTCCTCCACTTGAAAAAGTAATCACAGAATTAATTGAAGACGATTTTATGCATCATGCTCCCCAAGCCTATCCCAGGCGTTGGTGTGCTATTAAACTTTTAGAAAAAGACGAGTTATTTTTAACGCGTATGCCGCAAATTCCTGAAAAATTACAAGCGCATTTAGCTCAAGAGACAAAAAACTTAGAAAAAATCTTTGATGATGATATTGATGCAATTGTTATTGATCAACGCTATCATATTGCTGAAGATATTACGAGAATTTGTGAAGTAAAAGCCAGTCCTGTTAAAAAATTTACCATCGATACGATTGTAACGAATAAATTTTTAGCAATACCAATTTTTGTTTTGGTTATGGGTTTGGTCTTCTATCTTTCAATTAGTCTCGTTGGTGGTTTAACCACCCCATTAATTGAACAGAGTATTGCCAGTAGCAGTAGCTTCTTGCATATCTTCCTTGATAGTTTTGGTGTGTTACCCTTTTTATCTGATATGCTTATTGATGGTATCATATCTGGAGTAGGAGCTGTTTTGACATTCCTTCCTCAGTTGTTTGTCCTCTTTGCTTTACTTTCTATCCTTGAGGATTGTGGCTATATGTCACGTATTGCCTTTATTATGGATAGAGCTATGAGAGCACTTGGATTAAGCGGTAAGTCTATTATTCCTTTGGTTATTGGTACAGGTTGTAGTGTTCCTGCAATTATGAGTACTCGAACCATTGAACATCCAAAGATGCGAAAATTGACAATTTTGGTTACTCCTTTTATTCCATGTGGAGCAAAATTACCTATTTTCTCACTTATTATTGCATCTTTCTTTCCTACCGCTTGGTATCTAGCACCGATGATGTATTTTATTGGTATTATTGCCATCACCGTTACAGGTATCATTTCTCAATTAACGGATAGACATAAGGAAAGTAATGCCTTTATTCTTGAACTTCCTCGATATCAAGTTCCTACATGGAGAAATACCTGGTTGCAGACCTGGGATCGAACAAGAGGTTTCGTGGTGAAAGCAGGTACAACCATTTTGCTTGCAAGTATCATCATTTGGTTCTTTAGTAATTTTAATGTGCGATTACAGTCGGTAAGTGATCCAACGGAAAGTATGCTTGCTCTCTTAGGTAGGTTTATTGCTCCAATATTTAGACCATTAGGTTTTGGATCTTGGCAGGCTTCTGTAGCTCTTTTGACCGGTATCGCAGCCAAGGAGTCAATTGTCAGTACCTTATCAGTTGCTTTGCAAGGTGCTTCAGTTACGACCTTATTTACGAAAGCTAGTGGTTTCGCTTTTATTATGTTTATTTTGCTTTCCTCTCCTTGTATTGCTGCACTTTCAGCGATGGCAAGTGAATATAAAGACAGAAAAGTCTTTTGGGGTGCACTCGCATATCAAATGACTTTAGCCTATGTTTCGACATTTATTGTGTATCGTATATTATTAGGAGTGCTATAAAATGAAATCAATTATTGCAAATATTATTGTTGGTGTTGTTATTTTTGTCTTAATTTTTAGTGCCGTTCGAGCACTGAAAAAGCCAAATAAATGTAGCAAACGAGGAAGTAAAGATGGCTGTGCCTATTGTCATAATGCGCATTGTTCAGATTGTAAGAGATAATTATTTGCTTATGTAAGCATTTCTTCCTCATCAAAGGACCCATTCGAAACATGTTTTCGCATGGGTCTTTTACTTTTTACACTCATACTTTGTTGATATGATGGCAACGCGATCCTGTGTGAGAAGCAAAGATGATACGTCGGAGGCTTACAGGTAAAGATAACATTACGTGCAGTGTTTACGGTATTTTTTTAATCATTTCTGTGCCTGTAGCCAAAACCCATAATAGTAGTTATTATGACTAAAAATATGAAGAAACGAGGCACATAATGGATACCGTAAAAGAAATAAGAATCATTACTACCGGTGGTACTTTTGATAAACAATACAATCCTATTGAAGGACAATTAACCTTTAATAAATCAAATTTACCTCATATTATTGAGTGTTCACGATGTACGACTCCTATAGAACTAGAAGGTCCTCTTGCTATTGATTCCCTCTATATGAGTGATGAGCAAAGGGCCCATATTGTGGAAAGAATTTTGTCGAGTCCTGAAAAAAAGGTGATTGTTGTGCATGGAACAGATACGATGTGCAAGACCGCTGAGTTGTGTAAAAGTCTTCGCACTTGTGATGATACGCATACCATCGTGTTTACTGGTGCCATGGTCCCATATTCTTTGATCGATAGTGACGCTGTGTATAACCTTGGTTGTGCACAAATGGCAGTACAACTCTTGCCTCAAGGAGTATATGTGGTTATGAATGGGAAAGCTTTTGAAGCAGGTCATGTGGTCAAGAATACGAAACAAGGTGTATTTGTCGAAAAATAAGGTCTCTTTGTTGGGAGATACCATGAGAAGAGGTGATTTCTTCTTGGATGAATAATAATTGTTCGTGCTTATTTACATACATTATCGGACCCTTGCTGCGCAGAGAAAGGCTTACAGAGCTTAGCAGAGAATCGTAAGTTAATGGGCTTGTTCTTTACTTCCGTAAGGGCTCCTGTGGCTGAGAAATGCGCCTTGATGCAGAGTAAGGGTGTTGTATTGCAAAGTAATATCCTTATTGCTGCATTTCCTGCCCAAAAGTATGAGAAAAGAGCCTTCTTCTTTTGTCTTTAATGTGTACCTTGGTTTTTTCAAACTTCGAGCAATAGAGCTTCATCAAATTATCTGATATCTCTTCTTTTATAAATCTGCTTGAAACGCATAGTGTGCTCTTTTGTTAAAGAGGGGGAAAAGGTTCTTTTCCTGCTGAATAGAGATGAATATTCTTTGTCTATGGCACAACGATAAATCATACGTATGTGCTCTTTTTATTTAGAGTAAACTAACAGAGTTGAGAAGTGATAAAAAAAGACATAAGCATTCAATCTTATGTCTCGTTTTTTTGTTATGAAAAAAAGTACACCAATTTGGATTCGAACCAAAGACCTACTGCTTAGAAGGCAGTTGCTCTATCCAACTGAGCTATTGGTGCATTTCGTTGTGCTTAACAACGAGGGTATTTATATACTTTTTAGATTAAAGTGTCAACACGGAATAGTAAAAAAGTTGATAATATTTTTTTTGAGATAAAACTCATCAAAATAAAAGGTAACTATTGTTAATATAAATAAATAAGTTGGTTACAATTATGAGATTGAGTAATTATTTGTCCATTTTTCTTACAAAATATAAAGATTTTTTTACAATTTTTTTTGAAAAGTTTGCCATAATTAATCATCATCTGATGCCTTGTTTTGTCTCTTGCAATATCTTATTTCTTACACCATGGAACCTTACGATAAAATTGAAAAAAAATGATACAAATGGGCAAGGTAAAAAAAATTTTCTCATAAAAAAATGATGATGGGAGTAATGACGTTACAAATCTCATTTTTTTATGAAAATTCATCCCTTTTTGTAAGAAAAACCTCACATACGCACATTTTTACGTTGTACGCACCTGAGGTTTATGATGACAAACTTTCTGTTATGTCGATGAGACTGAAGCAGTTTGTCTTATTTCTTCTTGATCTCTGGTATATGTATTCTTTCTACACTTAATCGTCAGGAAGATATATTCAACGGCGAAAGCCGATGCATAAGCGATAAGAGCGAGGTAGACACCTGCAAGTTCTCTAAAAGCTGAAGCAAAGAAGATGATGAATACCATTGTAGCAATATTGAGGGAAACACCCAGTGTAATAGTTTTTGTTTGACGCTCTGAGACTAGTACTCCTCGGTACCAGGCAATTTGACCTGATAAAAAAGGAAGTAATGCCATGATTGCTAAGCAGGGGAGGATATATCCAACCAGATGTGTTGGGATATCAGAGATGCCCATAAACCAGAATTTCCAAAGAGGTTTGATAAAGAGAATAACAAAGAATAAAATCTCAGTGCCTACTGCCACGAAGAAAGCAAAATGCTTGACCATGGTATAGGTGCTCTTCTTTATTTCAGCAATGACAATTTCTTGTACTGATTGGGTGATAGAGGTGTAGAGGGTAATATAGGCAATAACAATAGGAAAAACAGCGAGGGAGTTAATAGGATCAATTCCCTTGTTAATACCATAGTTGAGTAAAGGTCGTACTCCAAGTGTTACCGTAGAGGTGATAGCTAAAGGAATATAGAAGTTCACTGTTCCTTTGTAACTCAGGTTATCTTCTTCCTCGTTGACTTTCAAATCCTTGAGGAGAGGCTTAGCAAAGTAATAAGCGGCAAATGTTCCAACTAATACGCCAATGGACAAGGTAACCCCTCCTAGTATCGCACCAGGGAAAGGATGGAAGATGACGCCAAGTGTCGATATGATTGCAGCACTTGTTAATCTCAGGTACATCACATAGGGGACCTGCTTTGATTTTTCACCTTTAATCATAACACCCTGCCAAAGTCTGCGATATCCAATTGCAGGTGTCCATGGTATCAAAATGACAAAACAAATGTATGAATGATGTAAAAGAGCTGGAGGAAGATACATTATTTTGATTGCGACAAAACTGAACACTGCAGGAATGCACAGAATTAAGTGCAAACAAAGCGTAATGAGGGCAAGATGATTCATTACTTTGAGAATCTTTTTATATGAGCCAAGATTTCCTGATAGTGCTGTTCCTGCACTGAGCATTTGTACAACAGGTCCTTCAATTAAAAGGGCCAGTGAAAAGGCAAAGCCAAAACAGGCTAATTCCGTTGTAGCAGATGGGAGGCGAGAAATTGCAGCGGTTATTGCTGGTTGTTCAAGCGCCATTACGACCCACATTACTGCTAATGGTGACCATAATTTTACTAATTTTTTATAGGTTAAATTCATTAGCAAAGTGTAGTCTCTCTTTGGTTTCTTTTCTAGTGGAAAAAAGACCATTTAGTTGAATATTCATACAAATGAAATGAAGTTTCATCTTTCTTTATTGCTTTTGAAAAAAACATTTGTAATTTTCGTTCTGGTCTATTAGTTTAGTAATGAGGTGAATACAATGGATACACTGACAGTTCTTATGGATAATACACACAATGGGCTCAGAACGACGATAAGTGAACATGGCTTATCATTTTTACTGAAGATACAGGGAAAGCAATTTCTTTTTGACACAGGGGCTACTGGAAAATTTCTTCTGAATGCTCAGCTGATGAATGAAGATTTACATATGGTCGATACCGTTATTTTAAGCCACAGTCACTATGATCATAGTGGAGGGTTAAGAACTGCTGCTGAGCATTTGTCGCTTACGACGTTGATTACCGGAGTTGGTTTCTTTCATCCAAAGTATCTCGTCCGTGGACCTTTCTATAATTATCATGGGTGTGGTTTTGATCAAAAGTATATAAATGGAAAAGGACTTCTTCATACTGAAGTACCAGAGTGCTTACTTCTTGCCGAAGGAGTGTATATTGTGGGGGGATTTCATCATTACTATGCATTTGAAACAACGAACCCACTTTTTGTGATTAAACAGGGTGATGATTTTGTTCCTGATACATTTCAGGATGAAATTGCCTGTGTTCTTGATGGTCCTCAGGGTCTCACCTTGATTACGGGGTGTAGTCATCCAGGAATTCTTTCGATGATTGTGGATATAAAAAAGCGATTTAATAAACCGGTCTGGCGTGTTATCGGTGGGGCTCATTTAAGTAAAGAAACACCCGAGCGCCTTGCTCTCACCTGCGATGAACTGGTCCATCTCGGGGTCAAAGAAACTTTCTTCTGTCATTGTAGTGGACCAACGATTAACGCAATGTTACAGGATGTTCCTCGTATCACTTCGTATGCTCTCACTATAGCCGATCAATTAATTTTATAGGGATGTTTGTGGCAAAAGAAGGGGAACAATCAAAAAGAAGACTATGATAGATAAATCTATCATAGCCTTTCCTTTTTCATACCTTTATATGGGCATTAAGCACACATATCAGGGCATTCATTGAGCTGTGTCATTTCTGGATTCTTAATAACCTTAAGATAGAATGTCACAACACAAACGATAGCAAAGATGATACCTACAGGGAACCCAATAGTATTTGAGAGTCTGAAGCCTTCTTTAGCAATCAAGATGTAGTTCATCGTAACAACACTCATGAATGTTGCAGGAATAGCAGCCATCAAATAAGCCTTTGTAGACTTACCATACTGATAGAAATAAACAGCGCCAGCCCAAAGAACGATCATTGCTAATGTCTGGTTAGACCAACTGAAGTATCTCCAGATGATACCGAAGTTCATCTGTGAAAGAGCAGCACCAACAATAAAGATTGGAATGGAGAATTTAAGTCTCTGTGGAACAGTTTCTTGATCCATAGCAAACCAGTCAGCAAGAGTAAGACGTGCACTACGGAAAGCGGTATCACCTGAAGTAATAGGACAAGCAATAACACCGAGCATAGCAAGAACACCACCTGCAAAACCAAGGGTACCTGTTGAAATACTATACACAACAGTTCCAGCACCACCAGCACTATTATAAGCTTCTTGAAGAGCAAGAGGGGTTGGGAAGAAGGTACATGCAGCTGCAGCCCAAATAAGAGCGATAACACCTTCACAAACCATTGCACCGTAGAAAATACTTCTACCGTTTGATTCTGGAGTGAAACAACGAGCCATTAATGGAGATTGTGTTGAGTGGAAACCAGAAATAGCACCACAAGCAACAGTAATGAACATGAATGGGAAAATAGCCTTGTGATCAGGATGAACGTTTGCAAAGGTAATTTCAGGCATATGGTAAACACCATTGAAAATACCAGTAAAAATACCACCAATGATACCAAGAGCCATGATGATTAAGACAACACCAAATACAGGGTAAATTCTACCAATAATTTTATCTACTGGGAACATTGTTGCAAGAATGTAGTAAATCAGTACGATAAGAAGCCAGAAATTCTGACTACCGATAAAACCTTTGGTAGGAGTTAACTTGAAAAGGAGTCCAGCAGGGCCTGTCATAAATACAGTACCAACGAAGATAAGAAGAATAACCGAGAAGAATCTCATGATAGTTTTCATCTGAGGTCCGAGGTATTTACCTGTAACTTCAGAGATGGAAGCTCCTCTGTTTCTTTCACTGAGCATACCAGATAGGTAATCATGAACACCACCAGCGAAAATGGTACCAAAACAGATCCATAAGAAAACCTGAGGTCCCCACATTGCACCAGCAACAGCACCATAAATAGGGCCTAATCCTGCAATGTTCAATAATTGAACTAAGAATACTTTCCATGTTGGAAGTACTAAATAGTCAACGCCATCTTCCATAGCCACTGCTGGACATTTTCTGTCATCAGGGCCAAAGACTTTGTCAACTGCTTTGCCATAAAACATGTATCCTAAAATTAGGACGGCTAAAGCAAAAAAGAATGAAATCATACAATCCTCCTAGATATATATAGGTTTATTCTAGTCCTCTTTTCTCATTTGTCTAGTACTCAAAATGTCAAAAATGTCTAAAAAAATAGAATGCCTGAAAATATGATTTTTATTCATTTTTTAAAGTGATATATGGTAAGAAATAATAGGTATCTTAAAATGTTTATCTTAATAGATAAATTTTTATAATTTGATAAAATTAATTCAAAATTAATGAATTAGTGGTATATGCAACTCGTTTTTGAGCATCTTTATCGAATTTTTAGGGTCAATCCCTTTTTTTGTGGGATTGAAAACAGGTATAAGCAAAAAGGTTTATTGCTTTGATTGAAAAAAAAGGCTCCCTTCTGTATTGTTATAGTTACT
>Ga0172378_10005074_pt1 | contig 12293 bp, 13 predicted proteins | sample GrowelOW332metaG_FD_119755 | JGI IMG/M metagenome (GOLD analysis project Ga0172378, IMG submission 119755) | Groundwater microbial communities from an aquifer near a municipal landfill in Southern Ontario, Canada - Pumphouse #3_1 metaG | ecosystem: Environmental > Aquatic > Deep subsurface >...
AGTACCCAAGCCTGGCTGAAGGGACTGGTCTTGAAAACCAGCAGAGGGGCAACCCTGCAAGAGTTCGAATCTCTTCTGTTCCGCCATTTCTTTGTTTAAAATATATAGTTCTAAGTAGAGATACTTGGAACTTTTTTTATGCTTGGTAGTCGTCAAAAAAATGCTAAAAAAAGACTTAGGCATTTTAACTTCCTAAGTCTTGTAGGTTAAGATTTCTAGTCTTCGTCGTCTTCGTCTTTAATGACTAATTTTTCTTCAAACAAATTTTCTGGTAACTGTTCTAATTCCCAATCTGGATGAGCGCGTTTAATCTTTAATATTCCATTGCGAGTTAATTCTATATCGTTTAATACGCGATCTGTCTTTCCGAAATAACGACACTGTTTGATAAAATCATATCTCTTAAGCAATACTTGTTCGAGAGAGTTATCCACCAAACCCGCAATTAAAACTGATGTGCGAGCAGAGGAAGAAGTGATGAATAAATCCGAACTATTTTTGACTCTTTTTTCTAATTTTAGTATCAAGCGTTCGGCATCTTTTGAACGACCTTGTAATAAATAGATGTACATTTGTTCGTACAAAGCTTCTGCTTTATCTTGGTCAGTTAAATATAATGCATTGTATTCGATTTTATCAACTGTAGCTAAGGCTGCTTTATAATCTTTTGCATAAACTTGTCCTCTTAATGTATATAGCAAGGATTGAGGTTTGATTCTTGAGTTACCAAAATCTTCAATTTTGAAGTCTTCGACGTATTTACCAGCTCTTTCTGCAGCTTCAGCTAATAAAACTTTATTGAAAACTTCCTGATTTTCAGGACTATTTGAGAGAATCATTAAATACATATCGTTTGCTGTATCTAATTTTACGGGAAGCATTTCATATACAACTACCATAGCGCCCAAACCCACGCCGAAATAAATTGTGATCATAGTGTTTGAACTTAGTGTGCTTCCAACTATTAATATTACTGCAGCGACTAGTATGTAGAATATTGTTCCACCCATAAGCATTAACTTAGGATTAGGGTTTTCTTTTTTGGGCATCATTTTCAAATGAAATTCAGCAATATTTCTAAATAAGTAACGCACTTTAGTTTTGTCGCCAGACATATTTATTTGGAGTCCTAAAATTTCAATCAATGAAATCTTGTAGCCGGATAAATATCCGAATATCGTTTTACCAATATTGTAAACAAGAAGCGCACAAGCATAACTTAGAATTATGAATAGTATTACTTCTTGAGTTCCAAGACTTGCTGGGTTACGGCTTAGTGCAAATGAAATACCAAATGTTCCAAGGCCAAGAACGATTATCATCGGCCAAGAGAAACTAAAATCGAAAAATTTTCGAGCGGGACCATTACTTTTTTCATTTCGAATTGCTTGAGATTGTTTCTTTAAAACATCTTCTACCCCAAGTTTTTGTTCGGAGTTTGAAGTTTCTTCTTTATTTTTGTTGTTTTCCATAAGTTCCTTCTTTCAAATTATAATTATTATATCATATATTATTTTAATAATAGCCTATTAATAAACTCGGTTTTATCGGATGTTGTTACCCCAACTTCTTCCATTGTTTTAGGAAGCGGCAAGCTATCTAAGTACGATTTAAATGCTGAAATTGTTAACTCGGGATTATTTGAATCAATATTAAAGCAAAATTTTCCGAGTTTACATATTTTATTCTTGAGTTTTTTCTTATTAACTTCCATGAACTCGGCGAGCAAAAATCTCAAACCTAATCCGTGAGTAATATCAGGATGGGCACCAGAGATTGCATGTTCAACAGCGTGACAAGGCATGCGGTACGCTTTGCCAAAAGACGTGAATCCATTGTGTGACATTGTGGATGTCAGCATCATTGAACGTCTAGCATTGTAGTCGGAAGGATTTTTAATCAATGCAGGTGATATCTCAATTGTGTTTTTAATCACTGAAAGAGCAAAGTAGTCAGCAAGTTCGTATTCGCTGGAGGGACTAAAATATCTTTCAAATGAATGAGATATGATATCGACTAATCCGCAGCATGTTTGATACTGGTTGACAGAGTAAGTGAGCTTGGGATCAAGTATTGAAAATGTTGGTCTGTTTAAATCTGAACTAAATCCTCCTTTGAAGTTGATAGTTCTATCAGACATTACACAGCTGTTCGACATTTCACTTCCCGCAGCAGATAAAGTGAGAATCACTCCTAAAGGCAAAGATTTCTTAGCCACAGCAGTTTTCTTATTGAAATCTAAAGGGTCTCCGTCGTAGAAATAGGCTTTGCATAAATTCTTTGCGGTATCGATAACTGAACCACCTCCGACAGCAAATATTAAATCTGGTTTGTACTCGCGGACTTTTTCTAAAACGTTTTTCACGAAAGAAATATCGGGGTTTGGAAGCACCCCACCTTGAGCGATAAATTCGACGTTGTTTTCTTTTAAAGATTTGAACAATTTATCTAGGTTTCCACTTCTCTTTAAAGATGATCCGCCATATATTAAAAATATTTTCTTAAATCCTTCTTTTTTTATAATTTCTCCGGCGCGGTTAATTCCGTTATCTATAACGTAAATACCGGTCGGACACTTGTAATAGTAATCTTTTGTTTCCATGCGATTGTCTCCCCTTTGTATATATGTTACATCAATTTTATATTATTGGCATACAGATTCGCAGTAGCTTTGTTATAAATTTTGTTGATTTGAAGCGCGAATGTGCCAAAAACATATAAAAAAATTAAAATAATGCGTTTTTCCTTGATAAATCACCCGTAACCTTTAAAATATTAATGGTCAAGTATTAACAATATTAATTGGAGGAAGAAGTTAATGAAAAAAGTGAAAATGATGAAAAAATATGCGGAGTTAATTGCAACGCTTGGAATTGGTGCAAACCCCAAGCAAGATGTAGTTATAAAAGCTCCGGTAGAGGCATATCAATTTGTCAGATATTTATCCCTCGCGCTATACAACAATAAAGCACGGATGGTAACTATAGATTGGACAGATGGAGTCTGTACCAAACAAAAAATAATGCACGGTTCAGTTTCAAAGTTGGAACAAGTACCCGAATGGATTATAAACAAGGAAGAATCGCGCACTGAGAGAAATGTTTCTAAAATAGTTCTTGAGGGAGAGGATCCAGCCATTTTTAAATCGGTTAATAGTAGAAAATTATCCTGCTACAATAGAGCCAGAGTTGAAGCGTTGCATCATACCAAAAAACCTTATTATGTCAACGATCTAGCTTGGTGTGTCGCGGCGGTTCCTACAAAAGCGTGGGCTAAGAGAATTTTCCCTGAACTGTCACCTACTCAGGCTTTACAATCTTTGTGGGAAGCTATATATGAAGCTTGCTATGTAAAGGAAGATGAAAACGCAATCGACAATTGGAACAAGCACATAGCAGAACTCGATAAACACGCTCAAATTATGAATAAGTATCAATTTAAAGAACTCCGATACACCAACAGTTTGGGAACCAACTTAACAGTTGGATTAGTCGAAAACCACATTTGGGGTTCAGCGCGCGGAATTCAAGGATTTAATGGACGTTATTTTGTTCCTAATCTTCCCACCGAAGAAATATTCAGCATGCCTCACAGATTGAAAACATCAGGCAAAGTTTTTGCATCTCGTCCTTTGAGTTACGGCGGAGTCTTGATTGAAAATTTTTGGATTGAATTTAAAAATGGTGAAGTTGTTGATTTCGATGCAGAAGTAGGCAAAGAAAAATTAGAAGAAATAATTAATTTTGATTCAACTTCGCGCTATTTGGGAGAAGTTGCACTCGTCCCTTACGATTCACCAATCTCTAATCAACACATCATCTATCAGTCGACATTGTTTGATGAAAACGCTTCGTGTCACTTAGCTTTAGGTGCGTGTTATAGAGAAAATTTAAAAGATGAAAAGAAGTATTCTGATGAAGAGATGAATGACTTAGGAGGAAACACCTCTAAAATGCATTGTGACTTTATGATTGGTACAAAAGATTTAGTTATAGATGGTATAACTAAGGATGGGGAGACAATTGCTGTATTTAAAAAAGGCAATTTTGTCTTCTAATTAAGGAGATTTAATGAATAATTTTATATTTAAAAATGGAACTAAAATTTTCTTCGGAAAAGGTGTGGTTCTCAACCTCGGATCTGAAGTAGGCAAGCACACGCGCAAAGTGCTTTTGGTTTACGGTGGAAAATCATGCAAGTTAAACGGGTCATATGAACAAACAGTATTGTCTTTGGAAGAATACGGAATAGAAATAATTGAATTGTCAGGCGTAAAGCCTAACCCTAGTATTTCTTCTGTGAGAGAAGGCGTTAAACTATGCAAAGAAAATGGTGTTGGAGTGGTAGTTGCTCTCGGAGGGGGCTCAGTTATTGACTGTGCTAAAATCATTGCTGTTGGCGCAAAATACGATGGAGACGCATGGAACTTTTTAACAAATAGGGATGCTGCTAAAGGGGGATTACCTATTTTTACAGTATTAACTTTAGCTGCAACTGGTTCAGAAATGAACAGCGGAGCTGTTATAACAAATTACGAAACAAATGAAAAATTCGATTACGGATGTCAATATATGCAGCCTAAAGTCAGCTTCTTGGATCCCACTTTTACCATGAGTGTAAACAAGTGGCAAACAGCAGCGGGAACCGCTGATATTATGTCCCATGTTATGGAGCAGTATTTCGGAGATGTCAAAGGGAGTTTTGTCCAAGATAAATTCGCCGAAGGTTTGCTAAAGACTTGTATAAAGTTTGGACCTATAGCTTTGAAAGATCCTAAAAATTACGAAGCTAGATCTAATTTGATGTGGGCTTCATCTCTAGCTTTGAACGGTTTGTTGTCAGCCGGACATTCTTATCCTTGGGTTGTTCATCCAATCGAACATCCGGTATCAGGATTTTACAATATTACTCACGGCGCGGGACTAGCAAGTCTTACTCCCAATTATTTCCGCTACGTTCTCAATGAGAAGAATGCCTCAAGATTCGTGGAATTCGCAGTAAATGTATTTGATATAGAAAATGTTGGAAGTGCTATAGATATTGCAAATAAGGGAATAGACGAACTTGAAAAGTTTTTCGAAAGTTTAGGTTTACCTAAAAAATTGAGAGATTTGAAAGTCGGAAATGATAAATTTGAAGAAATGGCAAAGCAAGTTTACTCAAGAACTCAGTTCAAAGGTGGGTTTGCTGAACTATCAATAAATGATATAGTATGTATATATAAAATGTCTTATTAATAGAGGAACAAAAGGTATATAAAATGATAAAATTAGCACTCGACATGATGGGATCTGATTTAGGCCCTGAAGAATTATCAAAATCAGTTATTAGATTTGTACACGAAAAGAAGGATGTAACCTTGCTTTGTTTTGGACAAAAAGATAAGTTGAACAATCTAAAAGGTGTTGAAAGAGTTGAGATTATTGACTGCGAACAAGTCGTACCGATGGAAATTAGTTCATTGCATTTGTTGCGCATGAAGAATTCTTCTTTGATGAAAGCTGTTAAAGCCGTTAAGGCTGGAGACGCTGAAGGCGTTGTATGCGCCGGTTCAAGCAGCGGCTTAATCACAGCTGCAACTCTCGTTTTAAAAAATATTGAAGGTGTTGAAAGAGCTGGCTTTTGCACTCCGTTTATAACTGCTAAAGCTGGTCATCAAACAGTCATTTTAGATGTAGGTGCTTCTAATGAAAATTCCCCGTCGGAATTATTAGGATTTGGTAAACTCGGATCAATTTACGCTAAAGATTTACTAGATGTGAAAGATCCAGCAGTCTATCTTTTATCAAATGGAACTGAAGAAGGAAAAGGAACTCAAGAGATTAAAGACGCGTATAAATTGCTCGAAGAAGAAAAGACTCTCAATTTTAAAGGCAACTGCGAAGGAAGAGATGCTTTAGATGGTGAAAAGGATGTTGTAGTAACATCTGGTTTTCCGGGAAATATTTTCTTGAAGTCGGTTGAAGGCACAGCTTCTTTAATGAACGGATATATTAAAAAAGCCTTTAAAAAGAACATTTGGTCCAAGTTGGGCTATTTGCTCGCAAAGGGCGGATTTAAGCAAATGAAAGACAACCTAGATTATAGAAAGATAGGCGGAGCTATTTTCATGGGAGTTAACGGAATTGTTGTTAAAGCTCACGGCAGCTCAGATGCAGAAGCTTTCTATCACGCTATAGATTTAAGTTATCGTTTAGTCGAAAACAATTTTGTAGAAGATATTCGAAAGGAATTTAATTAATTATTATGGCAGCTCAAGATTTTCATATTCTATTAAAAGAGTTAAACATTAATCCAAGGGATGACAGCCTATACGAGGCTGCTTTTACTCACGCCTCTTATCGAAATGAAAATAAGAGCACATGCAAAGAAGATTACGATAGATTAGAATTTGTGGGAGACGGAGTTCTTGACTTGGTCATCGCAGATTTTTTGTATTTTCGCTTTCCAGATATGCGTTCTGGTGAATTATCAAAATGCAGGGCTTCGCTTGTTCGTGGCGTGACTTTGACTTCTTTTTCAAAACGCATGCACTTCGAAAATTATATTCGCGTTTCAAAAGGCGAAGAAAAATTAGGCGAGATGAATCCTAAGTTGTTGGAAGATTGCTTTGAATCGTTTATCGGTGCATATTATTTAGACAACCACGAAGACTTTGGCAAAACAAAAAAATTGGTTCATTCTTTCTTCGCTGATGCGATAGAGCACTACGAAGAATATGAAGTTTTCGATTACAAATCAAGATTACAAGAAATTTTACAATCCAATACCTGCGGAGATATTGTTTATTCCATTGTGGAAGAATCGGGAACCCCGCAAGAAAAAGAGTTTAAGGTTGAAATATCTTGCAACAAAATTGTATTGGGTGTGGGAAGCGGTTCTTCAAAAAAGAAAGCGGAGCAAAATGCGGCGAAAAATGCTATTGAAAAGAGAGTGAATTAATTATGGGATTATTCAATTATTTAAAAAATAAATTCCCTTCCAACTCTGAAAAAGATAGTAAAAATAAAGGTAAAAAAGAAGTAAATTCATCTGAAAAAAATGTTGGTGATAACAGCAAGCTCAGTCTGGACGACGAAGAAAAAATAAGAAAAAATAAAGAGGCTTACGTTCGTGGATTGCAAAAATCCAACCGAGGCTTTATGAATAAATTAAAATCTTTAACTTCCGTTTTTCACGTCGTAAACGACGAGTACTTTGAAGATTTAGAAGAAATTCTTATCGAGGCTGATGTTGGAATCAATCTAACTTTAGAGTTGATTGACAAAGCTAAATTAGTTGCAAAACGCGACAATATTAAAGATCCTAAAAAAATCAATGAATTACTTGTTGAAACTATGTTTGAAGGTTACGAATCGGTCGGTAACAACATCAAAGCTGACGTTCGTTTTGTAGCAGAAGGGCCTACAGTTTTATTGATTGTTGGTGTAAATGGTGCCGGTAAGACAACCACCATTGCTAAACTTTCTAAAAAGTATAAAGATGAAGGTAAAAAAATACTGCTAGTTGCTGGCGATACTTTTCGAGCAGGCGCTGTTGAACAATTAAAGGTTTGGGCTGATAGAATTCACGTTGATATATTAACAGGCAAACCTGATTCCGATCCTTCTAGTTTGTGCTATGACGGATTGACAAAAGCTAAGAACGATAAATATGATTTGGTTATTGTTGATACTGCAGGTAGACTGCAAAATAAATCCAACCTTATGGCAGAATTAGCTAAGATGAGAAGAGTTATGAGTAAGGTTATTCCTAACGCTCCTCATGAAACTTACTTAATAGTAGATGCGAACACCGGGCAAAATGGTGTAAATCAGGCTAAAGTTTTCAAAGAAGCAACTCCTTTAACAGGAATTGTGATTACTAAAATGGACGGAACCTCAAAAGGTGGTATAATCTTAGCAATAAGAGATCAATTAGGTATACCCGTAAGGTTCATTGGTCTTGGAGAAGCCATGGATGACTTGAAAGAATTCGATTTAGACAGTTATTTATATGGTTTATTGATAGGAGATAATAAAGATGATGAATAGAGGTTTATGGCCCTTTTTTATAGTATTGGCCATCCAAATGGCTCTTAGTTTTGTATTGACACTTTTTATAGATAATCCTTATTTGATATATTTGATCGTGGATATTGTTGCTGCTTTTACGTTTGCAATTGTATATTTACCCGGTGACAGAATTCACTTTTACAAGTATTCATTATTTCACAAAATGTTTTCAGTGGGATTAATCATATTTGTAGGTGGTTCATTGTTGTTTGCTCTATTGGGACTTTAAAATAAAAGTATGAACACAATCGAAAAAAAGAATCGCTATAATGCACTTTTACTCATTTACGGAAAATGCTTGAGCAAAATTGCTAAGTCGGATTTGGAAGATTGTTATTCAAACGATCTATCTTTATCCGAAATAGCAGATCAAAGAAACGTATCGAGAAACGCTGTTTTCATGTCTATTCATAATGGAGAAAAAGAATTGGATAAACTCGAGGATCAAATAGGATCCATGAAACATTTCAAGAATTTAATCGATGAGATAGATGCATTGGAAAAAGAAGAAGACATAAAAGTTATAAAACAGAAATTAAAAAAGATAAGAAAGGACTTATATTATGGCATTTGAATCCTTATCGGATAGACTCCAAGGAATATTTAAGAAAGTATCAGGACAAGCGAAATTATCAGAATCAAATATGGACGCAATGCTCAAAGAGATTCGCATTGCCTTGCTTGAAGCTGATGTAAATTATAAAGTTGTTAAAAAATTTGTCGGTGATGTTAAAGAAAAAGCGATAGGCCAAAAGGTATTAACCAAGTTATCCCCAGGTCAAACGATAGTTAAAATAGTCAACGATGAGTTGACGGACTTACTCGGTTCAGATGACTCTGAATTGCACTTTGAATTGAACAAGCCTACCGTTATTATGATGGTTGGTTTACAAGGTACGGGTAAAACCACATCTGCCGCTAAACTAGCCTATTTATTTAGAACAAAGAACGCTAAGAAAGTTATGATTGCTGCTGGAGATATTTATCGTCCCGCTGCCATAGATCAGTTGGTAGCTCTAGGTGAGAAGACTGAAACCGAGATTTACGTAGATCGAAGTGGAACCAAGCCTCCGGAGATTGCAAAAGCCGCATATGCCAAAGCTCTCAGTGAACATTACGATGTACTGATCGTCGATACTGCTGGCCGTCTTCAAATAAATGAAGAACTTATGCAAGAATTACAAGACATTGAAAAGAGTGTTCCGTTGACTGAAACTCTCCTTTTGGTAGATGCGATGTCAGGTCAGGATGCTATCAATGTTGCTAACGCATTTAATGAACAAATTAAGCTTTCTGGCTTAGTTATGTCAAAATTGGATTCGGATGCTCGTGGCGGATCAGCTTTGTCCATTAAGAAGATGACAGGACTTCCCATCAAGTTTGCTGGTGTTGGTGAAAAAGTTACTGATTTAGAAGTTTTCCATCCGGATAGAATGGCTAATAGAATTTTAGGCATGGGAGACGTTGTCTCTCTAGTGGAAAAGGTTCAAGAGAATATTGATCAAGATAAGTCGGAAAAAACCACACGAAAAATTATGTCTGGTAATTTTGGACTGGACGATATGTTGGATATGATTAGACAAATCAAACGTATGGGACCTTTAGGCAAAATTATGGGTATGATGCCAGGCATGCCTAAAATTAGTAAAGAACAACTTGCCACCGGTGAAAAGTCGACTGATAAGATGGTCGTTATCATCAGTTCTATGACAAAAAAAGAACGCAAACATCCAGAAATCATTAAAAATTCGCGCAAAGTGAGAATTGCTCAAGGCTCAGGTACTACAAATGCTGATGTTAATAAAGTTATAAGAGGCTATGAACAAATGAAGAAGTCCGTCAAACAAGTTTCCCCTTTTATGAAGAAACAAATGGCGAGCCAGTTCAAAAAGAAATAAACTTTACATTTGAGAGAGTATCTTTACCGGTTTTACTGGTACTTGTTATATTGCATTTTAATGCTAAAATATATGTACAAGGAGAAAAAAGTATTATGAAAAGTTATTACATCAAGCAAAAAGCATTTTCCATTGGGGACAAATTCAAAGTCTACGACGACAATAATAATGTTAAATACTATGTAAAATCCAGATTATTCTCTATCAATCACGTCAAGCATATTTACAATGACAAAGATGAATTAGTAATTACTCTAAGAAGAAAATTCTTCGACATTTTACCCAGTTATATGATTTATGATAACAACGATAAATTGCTTGCTATATTCAAGAGAAAATTCTCTATTACCAAGAAATTTGTAATTGAAGGTCCCAAAGATAAATATAGAATTGATGGTAATTTATTCGCTTATAATTTCAGCATCTATCAAAATGATGAGCTTATCGGAACCGTCAGCAAAAAGTTTATTCAACTTGTTGATTCTTACAGATTAGAAATATTCAAGGACGAAGATGAGGAATTCTTTATCGCCTTGGTTATTGCTTTTGATAATTTGTATCACAATGGTGGAGACAACACATAAAGCGCGGTAGTTTTTCAACAAAAATATACAATAAAAAAAGTTCTATTTGGAACCCGAAGTTGAACTCGGGACAATATATAGAACTTTTTAAATGTTTATTTTTTTAAGAACTTTTTGCCTTTGATCAAAGCTTCTTTTTCGATAGGGGAAATATCACCATTTTCTAATTCGGTCATTCTTTTTTGATCTTGCTTGGATAATTTGTATTTTTTAAGCAAGTCGGGCCTGTATTTTTTAGTGAGTCTAATGGCTTCGCGCTTTCGATAAATATCGATTGCCTTGTGGTTACCTGAGAACAAAATATCAGGTATTTTTTGATTCTCATAGTCGTAAGGAAGCGTATATTGCGGATATTCTAATAAGCCATCTGTAAAACTCTCTTCTTCTATGGAAGCTGCTGTGATTGCATCTTTAAGCAAACGGGTGACTGAGTCGGAAATTAACATGGCTCCGATTTCTCCCCCGGTCAAAATATAGTCTCCAACGGATATCATTTCATCCACGTACGAATTGAATCTTGAATCTACACCTTCGTAGTGTCCACAAATCAAAACTATCTCTTTCTCCTTTGTTAATTCTACAGCCTTTTTTTGATTGTAGGTTGTTCCTAGAGGAGAAAGTAAAACCGTGTGAGAGACTTCGCTTGAATTTGCTCTCAAACAATCTACAAGAGGTTGCATTCGCATGACTAATCCAGCTCCACCACCTGCGGGTCTATCATCTATTCTGTGGTTTTTATCATTAGAGTAATCTCTGATGTTAACCAATTCAAAAGATACAACCCCCTTAGAAATAGCTCTAGCTATAATGGAGTTTGATAAAAATGAATCGAAGAATTCAGGGAATAGAGTTAGTATTTTAATTTTTAACATTATTTGAAAAGTTCTTCTCCCCGGTCAGTTAAGACTAGTGTTTTTTCATCATCTAATATTTCTTTAATGAAGATATGCATTGTAAAGGGTACGTATTGTTCATTCACGATAATATATGGAGTTGTAGATAAGTAATAAGCTTTTTGAACTGTGCCATATTCAGTTTTGTCTTCGCCTATAACTTTCATTCCTAAAAGATCTGATAAATAAATGATTTCATCGTTCACTATTTTTTCAGCGTACAATTCACATTTGACATATTCTTCAACTCTATTGATATCTTCGTAGCCTTCCATTGTTAAAAGGGATGGCTTTCCAGAAATTTCTTTATAACTCTTAATTTTGGCTTTGATGAACTTGCCGCTGTTATCTTTTATATAAAATTCTTTTCCTTTTCCAAATCTTTCTTCTCTTTGAGTCGTAATAACAAAAACTTTGACTTCACCTTTTAGACCGTGAGTGCCAACGATTTTACCTATCTTTTTTAAATCTTCCATACATTGTGTACCTCGCGTATTCATTATAGCAAAAAAGGTACTCAGTTAAGAGTACCTATAATTTAAAATTTGAAGTTGTTCCTATTCTTCTGAGAAAGATTGGAATTTGATATGTACGCGTTTACGGTCATCGCGAGCCTTGATATTGACAACAGTGCGGATGGAATCTGCAATGCTGCCATGTCTTCCAATAAGTTTGCCTAATTCTTCATCGGGACAAACAATAATGAAATGAACATCTCTAGAATTTTCAACCATTTCTTCGCTATCAGTACATCTGATGATGATGGATTCGGCCTCTTTTACTAAAGGTTCAACAGCTGCGCGGAGGATTTTCTCGTATTCCGCTATCATATTACTTAGCCTTCTTAGTGGATTTCTTGGTTTC
>Ga0172378_10005075_pt1 | contig 12292 bp, 16 predicted proteins | sample GrowelOW332metaG_FD_119755 | JGI IMG/M metagenome (GOLD analysis project Ga0172378, IMG submission 119755) | Groundwater microbial communities from an aquifer near a municipal landfill in Southern Ontario, Canada - Pumphouse #3_1 metaG | ecosystem: Environmental > Aquatic > Deep subsurface >...
CGTAATTACCCGCTAGTGAATTATACTTATGTGTATCGTAAACGATCTTAATTATTGTGGCAATTAAACATGAATACGAGGTAGTAGCCAATGATACAAGAATAGTCTGGGCAAGGCTCAATTATATTGTCGCCATCTAGATTGATAAAAAGCAAGCCGGCGACGGTAAAAGTAATTGCTGCTAGCAAAGACGGGACGAATAAGTAATAGTTTCTAAACACCATATTCTTATTCTACACTAGACAATAATTGCACGCATAAATAAAAATCTCTATAAGAAACGAAAAGTTACGTAATGCTACATAATAATCTACACCAGTCTTCGAATAATCGTACCAGATTCTCCTGTTATGTTAACTTCAAAATTAAACTTTTCGTATAGATGTTTGAGTTTATCGAAATGGTCATAATCAACATAGCTAAGCTTGCCTGTGGTAATTTTACAGTCAAATTGCTTACCTAGCTCGATGATATCTCTTAGTAAAATCGAACCGAAGCCTCTGTTTTCAACACTTGAAATAAAGTCACAAATAACCAACTCTTTTTTATCTGAATAGTATATGGTCTTTATTGAGGCTACCTGAGATGAACTTTGTTTTTGAAATAAAATAAGCATAATTAAGCCGCCCTCATTAAGATCTTCGGGTGTTTTGCCAGTAAGTGCAACGAACCATTGCTCGTCTGCACCGATCTCGATAATAGCACCCCTATTTCGCTCATATTCAAGAGCTTTGTGAAATATTTCGGCCTTTGACGTAAAAAGTCTAGAAAATAATCTTTTCACAATTAGAGCCCTCTATTGATAGATTATCATCTGGCATACTTGCTTTGCGTTTACTATTCAACTTATCGCTTTTCGTAACTAGTTGCTTTAAATCCGCCTCACTCTCGTATGCGCGTAAACGTCCGCTTAAATACCCCAGCCGATACGAAACCCCATCACTCATTAAACGCCAATTAGTATCGCCAAGCTCTTTTTTGATCAGCTTTTCGAGTGTTTTCTTGCTGCCATAGTCATTTCTGTCGGCTTTAGAATCAAGGCAACTAAAACCAACAATAACATCCTTACCGATCTCAGGCTTTCCGAAGTTAAAATCAACATATCCTGATTTTTTGAGTACAGGTCGAAGTATTTCAACAAGTTCAGCAATTTTAGGTTTTTTTATCTCATCGATAACATCGTATATATGTTTATTCTCTGCTTTCTCTTCAAACTCCTTACCAAGTTCGGCCATATCTTCAATTGTCTGGCGCATTCCAAAAAGATGATCGCGAAATTCTTTATCATGTAGACAATAATGCGCACGATCTTTGTCGTAATTGGGGCCAACAGCCTCTTTCTTACTTTTAAAATCTAACTTTTCTTTGTAACTATGATGGTATGAAGGGCATGTGTATAGAAAATCGACAGATTTCTTGTATTCTTTCGTCTTGTGTGTCATCTGTCCGTTGCACTTCGGGCAGGGCGTTGGATTGACCTTCCAGACAGTACTATCCTCTCAAAACGCATTGTTTTTGTCACAGTGCGGACAATGGAGCGTGAACAAGACTTCTTCATGGATATTGTATACGCCATTCACTCGGCGATGCGTCAATGATTTATCAATAATTCTAAGCCCATTTTTATTACAATGCTGACGGTTCGGCTCTTTAGTTAGCCGAGCATTGGAAATACGCTTATCTCTTAATTCATCGTTTGAGATCCATTCGTCAATACTATCATCGCGATTCTCATATCGGTTAAGCAGCTCCATGCCAACAGATTGCATATAAAAGACGTTCAAGATAAGGGCATTTCCGGGCTTTTCAATAGTTTCATCCGTTGGTAGTTTCTTTTGAAATTAATCGAAAAAATTATCGTAATGTTTAACGTTTCGTCTAGCATCTTCGACCGTAATACGATCATATAGATCTATATAATATTGACGATCTTTTAGATGGGTAATCATAGGATTCTCCTTTTAACTATTCTTAAATAGATATTTACAAAAGGTACTTCCCAGTTATATGAATATATTATCCCATAATTAATATTGTCAGGTCTAGCATAGGCTTTTTAAATACTATTTATACTAAAAACAGAGTAGCTAGTACTCATAATAGAGTAGAAAATAACCAGTTAAATTTTCAATATACTCAGTACTAGGCTTGATATATATAAATTCATCATCATTTTTCCCTGGTGGTTTTATGAGGTTTTTATTATTTACAAAAGGATCATATAATTTAATATCTTTTTTAAATAAAAGAATGTAATCTACATCTTCTTTAATAAAGTAATGTGCAAAAATACCGTCACTTATTTTTTCGTGTTTAGTCCAAGAAAGTTCAACGTCTGCATCGAGGTTATATTTAATAAGGATATTATCCTCATGATATTTTTCAAGTTCACTAATCGATAGATCTTTCATATGTTCGTATTATATCATCTGCAAATTAAATAAGCTCACTACGGTTAGCATAGTGAGCTTAAATCTGATATTTTATTTAGGTGGTCTTGATTCTATTAAAGTATTTGGGTTGTCCTGAAAGAATATATCATGTCCATGCCCTTTTCCTAGAGGGTTGCCACCTTTACCGCCATAATATACGTCAATTGTCGTACGTCCAGTTATTTTATCGATTCCAGATTCTTTAACGGCACTATAACCTTTGTAAGTGCATGATTCGCCAAAGAAATCTCCGTATTGAGAAAACCTTGGATTATCTGAGTAAATGTAATTTTGTGATCCATGTGGATCGAACGGGTCTCTTTGATACGCAAGTTTACCGAATCTATCAGTCGCATAATGTCCATGTCCTAAACCATCCGGCTCCATATATCCGCCAAAGAGGAAATTAACACCACCATCCGCTGATCTAGTTACTTTAACAGAGTCTAAATAAGTAAATGGAACGCCAGCTTTTTCGGCGAGTCGACGGTCCGCTTCGCGATGAAATGCCTGCTCCTTTTTAACTAGTTCTAAACGAGTTTTGAAAGCTTTTGATACCTGATCAAATTCATTTTTTGCACGCTTAAAAATTTCCTGTAATTTTACGTGTTCGGATTTTAATCGATCATGTTTGCTTTTTACATCTGAGAAGCGTTGTTTTGCCCGTTCAAAATCCGGCTTTAGGCTCGCTAGCCGGTCGTTAGCTCTTTTGATTTCATCAACTAGTCGACGTCTTTCGTTAACATAGCCTTGGGATTCAGTCTTATAACGATGTCCCTGTTCGGAATGCATTTTTGCGGTTGCCCCATCACGACGGTTGTATGCCGAAGACGCATCATCAAAAGCACGTTTCATATTTTCATATGCGCTTTCTTGCATAGCGTTTAACTGGTCAATCCGTGGTCCATTGTTAGCCCGAATCCTTTGGCATTCTTGCCAGGCCGATTCTTGAATTGAATACGCACGCTGTTTTTCCTCGTAAGCCTTATTAAGCTCATTTTTAACAGCAACTAAACCATCCCAGGACTTTTGTTGCGCTTGATACGCAGATTGCTTATTTTTAAAAGCAGTATCTTGCGTCGCTTTTAAGCGATCAAGTTCAGCATCCTTTGCCATTAATATCACCTACCTATAAAAGAACAGATTTCACGTCATTTGACATGATGTAATACTTATATCATAAATACTGTAATATTTCAATATATTTAGTAATATATTAGATATGTAATCTATTTTGTTCATTTAATTTTAAATTAATGAAATAATAACAAACCCTTTCCCTTTACATACCTCATTATACGTACCGAGCAAAACCGTCAAGCTCGTTCGTTCTCTGGTAATACCCATAGACAATTTGTCCTAATAGATTATGTTATAATTTGCCTATGCATAAAGAAACGTTTTGGTTAAAAGATAAAGAAATTGCTAATGTTTACTGTCGAAACAATAATGAGCTAGAAATAGCCTCACTAGAAAAACTACCAAATAAATACGCAGAACTAATTGATTTTTTCGGCGTTCAACCTCCTAAAATAAAAATTAATTTTATCTACAGTAGAACTGAAATGGATAAATACTGGGGTTCAAAAAGCATGATTTCGGCTATGGTCGATAACAAAGACCCTTATCTTATCTATATTTTCAGCCCATTAGTATTTGAAAAGATGACCAATCATAAGGTAGTCGAGATGCTACCGATTATTGTGCACGAGACTGCCCATACTTTTGTCACCGAAATCAACGGTCGGTGCTTTTCTTGGGTAAATGAAGGAATTTGTGAGTTTGTCTCGGGATTTGCTTATGAAGAACAGATTGAAAAAAAGAATTGGGAATGGTTTAGATGCAATAACGCTTTTATTGACACTGAAATAGGCTGGGATAATCTAATAGATCATCAAGGTTATAATATTTCCACCAAATTAGTAAGATACATTGTTAAGCGATGCGGCAAAGAAGCTGCCTTCGGCTTATTAAAAATTAATCGGGTTCCAGATAAAGCTATTAAAAATAAGATCGGTAAAATACTAGGTTGTGGCTTTGATGTATTTCTTGATAATTTCGAAAAAACAGTCTTTCCTGTGGGGCTTGAAGAAGGCAAATGACAATACCGCTCAACCCACCGGACATGAATGTTTATCTAAACAAGATAGCCAAAGAGCTTGAGTCGTTCTTTGGTATTAAAGCTCCAGATTTTGAGCTAATCTTGATAAACTCAAGGAAAGAATTCGATCAAATTAGTGGTAAGAAAACGGAACCATGGATGGCTGGTTTTACAAGAAACGGTAATATTTATACTATTCACCCAGACATACTCGAAGAAGTGACTATACACAAGAAAGAAAGCCATTTACCAAGGCTAAAACATGAAATGTCACATCTTTTTTACAAAAAATACACTAACGGTGAAGATAGGCCGTCTTGGCTGAATGAAGGTCTGGCATATTATTTAGCCGACCAACCAAAATGGAATCTGAGTGAACAAGATAAACTTTCCGTTACTGAATATTTTACAAATTTTAATGGTAGAGTTTACGGCCCAGGTGAATTTATGGTGCGGACTTTAATTGAAAAATACGGAAAAGAAAAATTACTCCAATTAATCGGTAATATTTCATTAGACATTACAGAAGATGATTTCAAGAAGTTATTCAAGGATGCTTATGGTTTTAATTTCACTAAGATTGATTTAAGAAAGATCATTTAGATAATTATCTAGCAAGATTATTGATCATTAAAGATTTTTTATTAAATCGACTAATTCAGGAAAATGTTCTAGTTTGAAATGACCCTTATTATTGAATAGCATGATATTAGAGTTTGATAAATCTTTGCTATATTTATAGACATGATCTAACGGTACTACTATATCGTCCTTACTATGAATCAATACAATTTTATTAGCTTGTTTATTGAACTTTGAGAGTGGCCCTAACAAAGCAAATGATGCTAACTCTTCTAACTCAAGTCCTTCATACGGGGCGGATATTAAGATTACAGCTTTGATCTTAATTGGAACTATCTTTTCGGATAGATACTTAGCAAGAAATATTCCGCCAAGCGAATGGCCAACGAGAATCGTGTCTTTTTTTAGTAAAGGCACTATATGTTCAAACCAAATTGACCATTCTAAATATTGTGCGTTTGTTCCGTTTGGCATTCTTGGAACCAGCACCTCGTAACCACCGCCAAGATCTGCAGTGATCGAATCTTTCCAGTCTAACCTATACTTTAATTTTTCTGGTTCAAGAACGACTGCTTTTATGCTACTAATATACTTATCATAGCTAGAGAAAGTTGTCCCACCGTGGATTATTAAAACTTGTTGTTTCATAGCTTGATTATAACAAAAAATGTCGTTAGAATATTCAATTTATTTAACAAATTATTTGAAAGCTAAGACAATAACCTTTCCCTTTATATACCTCCTTATTATACGTACCGAGCAAAACTATCAAGCTCGTTCGTTCTCTGGCAAACACCAACTAGCTCTAGATTAACCGGAGCTAGTTGGTGTATTTCAAAGTCAATTAGCTATCACTCATTGATTATATTTCCAACAAATTAGATATGGTTAGATTTTAACAAGCATTCTATCTATTTTAATAAAATTATTAAACGAATAATCTTTAAGTAGTCACTATATTTTTTACAATTAAAAGCCCCTCCGTTATACGGAGGGGCGAACCACGCTATTCAAAAATTAGTCTTTTGCCATCATCACTTCTATAGGATTCTAGATCCTTGTTTAATAATTCAAACTTAACCCGAATCCGCCAGCCATCGGTTGCGTGGTATTGAACATCTGCATGTTGAGCGAAGTATTCAATGCCGTTAAAGTTCGATATTGAACCCCATACGTATCCAAATCTGGATTGTATAGAATACTTGCATTCTATACCTTTGCTGTTTTCACCTAGAAAATTTCCTAAGAATAAACCCCAATCACCTTCGTAATCCAGGCTTTCTACACAGAAAATGTATTCTTTAGTAAATACATCTTTCTCTAGATCGTTTGCTTTAATGACGTCATCTGGAATTAAAGACAACAGATCTAAATAAATATTTAGCGTTTTAGGTGCAGTCTGTGTATATTTGCAGTCTTCATTAATGCTTCTTTTTTTGTATCCTTCAATTCCGACTAATAATTTTTCTTCCATCACATTCTCCTACGTATTCTAGCCCGCCGGCTTTTATACTCACACGGGTAAAATACTCATGCGGCATATCTATACTCAAAAAAAGTACAGGTAAGCCACATGAGCGCAGAAGAAGATGGTAATCGCGTAGTTATAAATGTTCAGTAAAATTAATTAAGTTTAACCTTACCTGCTTTATATTCTAGCATAAACTGTATTAAATGTCAATGATAATACAATAATATTGTAATATTTAAAGCATAAGATTTAACCAATATAACCCCACTCCCTTTACATAACCCCTTATACATACCGAGCAAAACTATCAAGCTCGTTCGTCCTCTGGTAAACGTCAGGGGCGCTCCAGCTTAACCGTAGTTAATGGATGAGTTTCAGGAAAGCTCTACAATTAAAGCATTATGGCCAGACACATATCCTACCGTCTCGACACTCTCAAAATGATAGTCACCTGGTATCAGAAAATAGTCTAGCGTTTGATTCTCTGATGGGAAAGAAATATAATTCTCAAAATCGAATGAGTTTTTGTATTTTTTATCATACAGCGAGCTGAAATCACCTAACTGAAATATATTAAAATCTCCAGCGATAATTCTGTTTTCTTTTCTTTCATTAAAGATATCAAGAAGTTCTTTAAGTTGTTCACAAGAGTGAGTATTATTAGATAAATGAATATTTGTTATCTTAATAATTTCACCATTCATATTAATATCAACATTTAGCATGAAACGAGTATGTTTATCGTCTGGGGCTTGAGTTAAGATTATCTCTTCAGATGAAACGATTGGAAACTTGCTTAAAATTGATAAACCTTCTTTATATGGTTGTCCCCCACTTGAACGATAAAAGCGGCTAATAGACGTTGATGAATATGAATAAGGATATTTAAGAAGATTATTAATAAACGTTGATTCCGAATTTTCACCAATAGAGTGATCAAAACGAACTTCTTGAAATAACACGATATCACTGTCGGCATTATTATTTAGAAAACTTATTATAAATTGTCTTCGTATATCCCAATTTTTATATCCGCATAAATTCAAGCTAATGATCTTCATCTTGTTATTATAGCAAAAATACCTTTGACCTTCAGAGGTATTTAAACAAAAATATTTTAATTGAAATGAAGGAGCTCGAGCTATCAGTTTAGAATTAAAACTAACCTTCAAATATCCAGTTTCATAAAAATAATATACCAAATAATCAGTTCCGTTCTTTACGTATAAGTTCTCAGCGTACACCCCGAACTCATAGTTCAAAGTAGTATTTGGTTATAAATCTCCACCTTGGCCAATGAGTCTCCTTGGGATGTACCGCTCACCCGTTAACGTAAAGATAACGGAGGATAAAGAAATGAATAACAATTCATTAGTAACATCAATAGCAACTGTAACTACCTACAATGAGTGGAGTAATTACGAGACGTGGCTAGGTAATCTCTGGCTTACGAATGATGAGTATAACTACTCTATACTGTGCGAGGCTTTAAAGCTGGAAAGATGGAGTGTATAAGCAAGCCGAGTGGCTTAAACGAAACCTCAGCTGGCAACTCGAGGACGTCATCGACGAAGCCAGTCTTTGGCAAACCCCAGGCTATTGATAGGTCTGGTATTTCCGATAACACCACATCAATAGACTTTTTGACAAGCGACTGCTTTAATTTTTAATATAGATTTGATATAATATTCTTAAATGGTTAATATTATCCCATATATTGCAAATGCAAATGGTAAATTGGATAAATTTACAGCTCAAATTAACGACGCAATAAACAAAGCCAATATTTACGCGATATCCAAATTAAAAGCAAAACTTGATATCGATATTGTAATCAATGATGCTTTTATTGGTGATATCATCCCGGAAACTCATATTGGAGGCCATACTTATGCTAATAATTTCATTACTATAACTATTGATAGTGGCTGTGAATCAATTAAAACTGGTGATCTGTTTTTAACTATATGTCATGAGCTCTGTCATGCTATTCGATGGCAATATAATAATGAATGGATGGTAACTTTATCAGATAACATATTCTTTGAAGGGTTAGCTACTGCTTTTGCAATAGAATCCGCTATAGGTAATAGTATTGAGCTAGATTACTTTACTAAAACAATGAAACAGCGTTCTGAAATAGATAACAAAAAAATCGCCAACTACCTAAAAGACCGATTAGATAGCGATAGGTACGATTTTCGAAGTATTTTCTTTAACGGAGATAACACATTGCCGAGATGGTCTGGCTATTCGTTAGGGTACTATTTTGTTAAAGAATATCTAAATAAATACAATAAAAAAGCTAGCGACATATTCACACTACAATATTCTGATTTTACAACTTTTCGAAAAAAGTTAATTTAAAAATTAAATGGGATGAGTATATAAAACTCATCCCAGTACTTATGGTCTAATGACCACAATTTCCACTGCCACAATTACCACAAGTGCCACAATCGCCGCAACTACCACAGTTACCACTACTTGAATTTGTAGGAGTGTCGTATGGCGTTTCTTTAATAACAATAACTTTCATGATTATCACCTCCCTTCCATAGCAAAAAAATTAGATACCTCGAATGTTTTTTTGCATAAACTTTTCTTTGATTGAAATAATGTGTTTCTAAAAAAGATACGCATTGATATTATGCAAAATAATGAGGCAGTTCTAAACTGATAGGATTGAAACATTCAATAAACTTATGACTAAAATAGTCATTACCAAATCCAAAATTTATTGGAACTAACCTCTCGCTGAATACTCTAACAACTTTTATTGATGAATTATCATTTGAGAGATCTACGGTTATAGGATTAAGAACCGTCTTTAGTTGCTCGATAGATTGTTTAATAGTCGGCAATTTATCGACATGATTTCCGCTCCACAGCCATTCGATATTCGTTATATATTTAGAACTTGAATATAACTTGCCATGATCGTTTGGTAAATAGACTTTATTAGGATCGAGGATTTCTTCATTAGAATAGTTAATCTTGCTAACTAGACTATACTCAGCTTCTTCATATGCCTTTTTAACCGCTTCATCAAAAGAGAAGCTAGCCGCTGCACCTGAAACAAAACAAGGATATTTACCGCTTGTAAAAACAACCTGAATAACAATTGCGAATTCGCTTGGCATCACAAGAATATGCATATCATAACCTTGTTTTCTCCAATAACTCAGACGCTTTTGTAAGTGAACGTTTAAAAGCCCCCTTGGAACTTTTAATGGTGATATTCTTGAAAACCAATTCCTCATCAAGGCATCTCGTTCAATTAACTCAAAAATCGCTTTTTCAAAAGCAATAGACGTGTTAGTATAAGCCGCAACGCCAGACGAATTTGACCAAGCAATTCTAGGTAACTCTGACTTATATCCGTAATATACCAAATCACTTGGTACAAAAACTTCAGAATCATTAACATCCTTACCTTTAGTCCAATAGACTATTAAATTATCGCTAAATTTAACTAGACCCTGTCGAGATATCTGTTCTTCAGTAAATGGATTATATTTTCTTGGATCAAGCCAACTATGACAAAGCTCCTTGGATGTGCCGATAAAATCCACGCGTGGATTCTGCAAAGTATAACGCTCATAAGCTTCTACAATAGCCTTAATTTTTGCGAGATCCGCTGAAGTTGAAGTTGCTCCGGCCAAACTATTTTGACAACCATTAAAAGCAGCTGTCGCTCCAAAGAAAGAACTCTCAGGATATGTCACGAGCCGAACTTTCATTACCGGCCTCTTTTCACCCACGAATTCATTCATTAAACTATTCAAGTAGTCGCTTTCGTCATCTAGCGACTCGCTAGATTCATAACCAATAGCAATTGATAGTAACGGGACGACATTTTTATTCAAATTTAGCTCTTGAGACAATGGCTTATCTAATGCGCCACCCAACTCGCAACTCACAAGCCCCATTTCTGTAGCCGCCAATGAAATATTCTGAGCAACCTGACCAACCTCAATTAAAGTTAATCTGTATCCTAGATTAGAGTATTTATGAGGCTGTCTAAAAATATCGGCAGTGATAATAATCTGCACCGATGAATTGAAAATTGACACTGAAGTGCTAAAAATGTAATTAAGCATTTCTTCGTCAGCATTAGCAAAGCGCACCAAGACATTATTCTCTGCGTCGTATTCATAATAACCTGCTTGGAGATCATATTGATCTTTAGAGGTTAAAATAAATAGCTTTAATGGGTATAGTGCACCTCCACTTGGAACTGCATGCCTCGAAAGGTTATAGCCAAGATCGCATAATTGGCCTATTTGATCGCGACTTAATTTAGTGCTTGCGAAATTGCGCACAGAACGTCGTTGATTCTGAAGTTTCATAAGCAATGATTCGCTGTCTGCATGAAATTCAAAAATTTCACCAGATTTCACCGATATATGCGGTGAAGACTGCCATTGTAAAGCCTCTTCCTTAGCAAGGTAATGGGTATAGCTTGCTGGATTACTAGATATATCATGGAAATGACGAAATTGTTCGCGGGAATCAAATATAACTTTAATACTTGATAAATCCAATAAAACATCTTTAACCAATTGTAATTCCAGGTTAGAGCCCTTAGCGATTTGCTCAGGCGTATTATAGCCATTACAATAAGCTAATATTTGCCAGACTATTTTTGAAGTTTGACCGTCAATATCTAATTGTGTGTCTCTTCGCAAAAATCGCAATCCATTCTCTATTGGCACAGCTGGCACGACTAAAATAGGTAAAAAATTATCATCCATAACTTGATATCACCTCCTCGTGAAAGCATGGAATATTAAAGTACATCACGCTCTATGAGCATGAATAAATGAATAATAGCGTATTTTTATATTAATATCAATCTTATTTTATTATAATACTAGAGCTTATAAATATTAAATCTTATATTTACGTATAGCCATAAATTATAACTATTTGAATAATCCCTTTCCCTTTACATACCTCCTCATTATACGTACCGAGCAAAACTATCAAGCTCGTTCGTTCTCTGGTAAACGTCAGGGGCGCTCCAGCTTGACAGCCTTGCCATGCGGCACCGTCAGTTAACTCCGTTACATAAAAGTAAAGGAGTAAAGAAATGAACGAATCAATCGCAAAACAACAAACCAATACTGCCTACAATGGGTGGAGTAATTACGAGACGTGGCTAGGGCATCTCTGGCTCACGAATGACGAGTACAACTACTCTATCCTATGCGAAGCCTTGAAGCTTGAAGTTGAACCGTCCAAAAAAGCCGAGTGGCTTAAACGAAGCCTAAGCTGGCAACTCGAAGACATTATCGACGAAGCCAGTCTTTGGCAAGACCTGCTCAACCAGGCCTTCAGTCGAATCGACTGGATTGAGATAATCAAAAATAATCTCGATTGAGTTCGAGTAGTCCTGAGTAGGACTTGAAACTGCTCAAAATATATGAAAGTCGGCCAATCTAAAATTATAGCTTTTTCGATACTAACAAATTATCAAGAAAAGCTTCTGGGCTAGATGGATGGCTAATTGCAGCCTTTTTAATTACCCCATCACCAAGTTCAGCGTATATCTCATTGTCTTTTAATCTATCAATGGTCGATATAACTTTGTCAAGGAAAGCTTCTGGATTGGTTGGATAGCTAAGCGCAGCCGTTTTAATTACACTATTATCAAGTTCAGCGTACCGCTCATCACCGCTTAATCTATCGACAGTCGATATA